>ERZ894220.263-NODE-263-length-52856-cov-16.4933_pt1 | contig 52856 bp, 55 predicted proteins | sample MGYA00380292_ERZ894220 | MGnify/ENA primary metagenome ERZ894220 (study PRJEB32331, sample SAMN06328446) | human gut metagenome | biome: human gut microbiome; feature: stool | host: Homo sapiens | collected 2014-12-05 ... | reverse complement strand
TGGGTTTTATGCGGTTCCCACCACATCTAAACCGTAAATCTATTATACGAGGAGAGAACAACCATGGAAATTCGCAGAGCCTGCAACGCTGATATTCCCGATGTAGATCGGCTTTTATTTCAGGTCAATCAGCTTCACCACGAAGGGAGGCCCGATCTGTTCAAGAGCGGCGGCCGAAAATACACCGATGAGCAGCTGAAAACCATTTTTGCCGATGACAACAGACCGGTGTTTGTGGCTGCGGATGAACAGGGCCATGTACTGGGCTACGCTTTCTGCATGTTTCAGCAGCACGTGGGTGACAATATTCTCACGGATGTGAAATCTCTTTACATCGACGATTTGTGTGTGGATGAACAGTGCCGCGGCCAACACATCGGCCGGGCTCTCTATAACCACGTGGTGGCCTTTGCACGGGCCAGTGGCTGTTACAATGTGACACTGAACGTGTGGAGCTGTAATACGTCTGCACAGGCTTTTTATGAAAAATGCGGGCTGAAGCCCCAGAAAACAGGGATGGAAATTATTTTATGAAGCGATTGCTGATGCTGATGAACCCTTATGCAGGTACGCAACAGGGAAAACAACACCTGGCCGACATTCTGGCGCTGTTTTTTGAACGGGGCTATGCGCCGCTGACCTTTGTTTCGCACAAGCCCGGCGACTCCACCCGCATCGCCCGTGCCTATGGCGCACAGGCGGATTTGGTGGTGTGTGCCGGCGGCGACGGCACTTTGAACGAAGTGCTGACCGGATTGATCGAAGCAGGCTGTCAGACGCCGGTGGGCTACATTCCCTGCGGTTCCACCAACGACTTTGCCAGCAGCCTGCATCTGTCCCGGGACATTCCGGAGGCGGCCCGGGACATTATGGACGGACACGTGGAGCTGCTGGATGTGGGGAAATTCGGTGACCGTTATTTCTCCTACATCGCCTCGTTCGGGGCATTTACCCGCGCTTCCTACGCCACACCCCAGCACATGAAGAACATGCTGGGACACTTTGCCTATATTCTGGAGGGGATTCGGGACATCGGCGATTTGAAGCCACGGCACATCCGCGTGGAAACCCCCGTTAAAACCCTGGAAGGGGATTATCTGTTCGGAGCGGTGTGCAACTCCACTTCCGTGGGCGGTCTTTTGAAACTGAATCCCCATGTGGTGGACTTGTCAGACGGACAGTTCGAAGTCATTCTTCTCAAACAGCCCACCAGTCTTCTGGAACTGAACGATTGCCTCTGGAAGCTGAACCAGCAGCGCTACGACACGCCCATGGTGGAGTTCTTCAGCACCAATCGGGCTGCTTTTCATATGCCGGGCGCCCCCGATTGGACGCTGGACGGCGAATATGCACCCGGGATGGAGACCGTGGAAATTGTCAACATGCACCACGCCTTTCGCCTGGTGGTCAACAACTGAACAAAAACCGCCTGTTCCTTTGGAACAGGCGGTTTTCTGATTTTTACTCAACGGCGCACACGAACCCGCACCGGTACAGGCTGGGGTTCTCCCCAAAGCAGCCGCGCCAGTAGATCCCAAAGGGAAAAAAGAATGTTCATAGAACCCCTCTCTTTCTATCATTGCTTGATGGGTTCATCATACACGCTTTTTCCCGATCGGTCTGTGACAAAATCACAACTCAGTCCAGGAATTGGATACAGGCGCCCAGCACACCCGCGCCAATGTAGCTGCTGAGGGTAGCGTCAATTTCCCCTTCCCAAAAGTGTTCATAATCCGGAAAAGCCGCTTTCACCTTTTTGGCCAGCTCTGCCATCTCCTGGGGCGCGCCTCCGTTGGCCACCGCCAGATTATAACGGGTGTGTACCCCTGCGTGGCGCTGCAAAAGCTCTACCAGTTTCGGCTGCACCGCTTTGCGGCCACGCACTTTGGCCACACTGGAAAGCTGCCCGTCTGCAGAAAAGCCGATCAAAGGTTTGATGTTCAGCATGGTGCCGGCCACTGCTGTGATTTTTCCGATTCGGCCGCCCTTCTGCAAATACTCCAGCGTATCCACCGAGAAAAAAGGAATGGTGTTTTCCAAAAGACGCGGAATCCGCTTTTGGACCAGTTCCTCCCAGCTCATTCCATTGACAATGTCCTCCCAGGCCTGCAAAAGAACGCTGCCAATCGCCAGGCTGCCGCTCAGGGAATCAAACACGCAGATCTCCAGATCCTTGCGCTCCTGCGCGTGCAGACGGATGAGGTTGTACGTACCGGAAAGGCCGCCCGACAAATGCACCGCTACCACTTTTTCATAACCCAACTGCGCAATCTGGTCCAGCACTTCATCCACACAGCCGCCCTCCGGCAAAGATGTATGCGGCATTTCCCCCGCGCTCTGGCGACGATAGATGTCATTTGCAAAAATGTCCACGCCATCGGAAAAATCCCCGTCGACGCACCGTATCTTCAAAGGCACCACAAAAATGGGCTTGTTTTTTCGTTGTTTTTCGCTTAAATCCGCGCAAGAATCCGTCAAAAGAGCAATTTTTTCCGGATTGTGATGAAAACGCGCCTTTTCAGTTGACAAAGGTACCACCTTACCTTACTATAATATATCAAACCTGCCCTATATCACATAACAATGTTATGCGATTATTATAGAAGGTTCTATTCCCGCTGTCAATGACCGAAAGGAAGGTTTCGCATGGACGAATACAAAGAACGACGCCGCAGACAGGCGCTGGAGACGGAGCATGCCATTCTCAACGCTGCCATGGAGCTTTCCCGCCAGAAAACCTTTGATAAAGTTTCAGTACGGGACATCTGCAAACTGGCAGGAATTACCACCGGAGCCTTTTATCACCACTTTGCTTCCAAGGACGAACTGCTCAGCCGGGGATTTGCCTCTCTGGATGCCTGTATGGAGCAAGCCCTGAACGGGCATGAAAATGACCCGCCTGAGCAGCGGCTGCATTTAATCCTGTCCAGTTATGCTTCGTTTATGGAAAGTCTCGGCTGGGAACTGGTGGCCCGCTATTATCAGCAACGGTTGGGAGCGCCTGCCTTCCATTCCATGGATTCGCGCCGCTTCACGCTCAAAGCGTTGCAGAAATGTCTTCGGGATGCCGAAGAACAAAATCAGCTTTTGTCCGTACAGACATCGGACTGGATCGCCCAATTTTTGTTCCGTCATTTCCGCGGCGTAGTGGTAGATTGGACCATCAACTGCGGCAGTTATTCTCTTTTGGGAAAACTGGAACAGGACTATTGTTTTTTCCGGGGAATTTTTGAGGCCAAGCAGGACAGCAAGGCGAAATTGTAAAACTTTTTCACAAATTCAAACACTTCCTTAAAACATGGTATAATAACTCCAAAGCGCCGATGAAGCGGCTTCACGGGGCAATGCCCCGTGGGATGTGCCTTGCACATCTGCTTTGTGAACATTGAACCCTGCAAAACCGCTTTCACCGCGGTTTTGTTGTGGCCGCTGCGCGGCGTCAGGGTATAATAACTCCAAAGCGCCGCTGAAGCGGCTTTGCCACGACCAAGCATTTTTCAAGGGAGGCCGGAAACTATGTTTTGGGAAACTTCCAGCACCATCGCACCCGGAAACGGCTTTTCGCTGTTTTCCGCCGTTCATCTGTGCTGGCTTGCAGCAGCTGCTGTGCTCTTTATCGCTGCCGGGCGATGGTATCGCAATGCTTCGGAATCTTCTCGCCGCCGGCTGCGTATTCTGGTGGGTATTTTACTTCTGGTGGATGAGTTTCTGAAAGACGCGTCCACTCTGGCCACCGGCCGATTTGAATGGGTTTTTCTCCCCTTCCACCTGTGCAGCATCAACATCTTTGTGATTTGGGCGCACATTCTGCGTCCCAGCGATGCCAAAAGCGAATTTTTGTACTCCATTTGCCTGCCGGGCGCATTTGCGGCGCTTTTGTTCCCTTCCTGGTCCAAACTGCCCGCTTTCAATTTAATGTGCATCCACAGTTTTTCGGTGCACATTCTGCTGATGCTCTATCCCATTCTTTTGCTGTGCGGCGGATACCGCCCCCATTTCTCGCGGCTGAAACCTGCACTGTTTCCATCATTGGCTGCGGTATGCGCCGTATATGCGCTGAATAAAATTCTGGGCACCAATTTCATGTTTTTGAACAACGGCGGCTCGGGCAACCCTTTGGCTTGGGCGGAAAGTATTTTAGGCAACCCCGGCTACCTGCTGGCTCTTCCCGTTCTGATCGGGCTGGTATGGCTCATTCTTTACATGCCCCTGTTGGTTGCACGCAAAAGAGCCGCGCAAAACGGATAAAAAAAGTCCACCGGAACGTTCCGGTGGACTTTTTGATTAATCCAGTTCTTTTTCGTAGCTGATGATTTCGCCGGTGGAAGCATCCACCTCATAAGAATACTCTGTGCGATCCACATTCCACTCAAGCTCGTATTTGGTACGGCCATCGTCGTAGTCCAGTTCCACTTTCAGGCGGGAAATATCGTTCTGCGACAACCCCGCGTGAGCAAGTGCCGCGCTGAGCGCCTGATCCTCGGTAATCTGAGCGGATGACGCACCACTGTTTTGAGCCGTTTGACCCGGTGTGTAATATTCCGCATCGGAATCAAAGGAACGAATCTCACCGGTGGCGGCATCAATGTCGTAATCATACTCCGTGTTATCCTTATAGAACTCCACTTCGTATTCCTGACGGCCATCGTCCCAATCCAGATTTACGCGGACAAATGTAACATCTGCCTCGGCCAGGCCCGCGTGCTCCAAGGCAATCCGCTTTGCCTCTTCCTCACCGATGTCCACCGAAACCGTGGATGCCGTGGAAGCCGACGAGGAAGTTGTAGACTTCGGCGTCACCGTTCCCGAGGGAGAAGCCACCGGTGCCACTTCGGAAGAAACCGTACTTCCGGCAGCTGCACTCGCGCATCCGGCCAGCAACGCACCCGCTAAAACCAAACCAATCCATTTCGCTGTTGTCTTTTTCATATTCCAATCATCCTTTCCTGTGAGAGGGTGTTTTTTTGATCTGGTCTTAGTATAGCCGCCAAAGATTAAAGGCTCATTAAACAAAGCCACTTTTTTATAATTTTTTACAGCGCACGGGAAAGGGTGAATGTAAACATGGTCCCCTTCCCAGGCGTGCTATTCACCTGCACCCTGCCGCCATGGGCCTCGGCGATCCATTTGACCATGGACAGTCCCAGCCCGGCACCCTGGGTGCTGCGGGCCGGGTCTGCCTGCCAGAACCGATTCCAGATTTTCTCCAAATTCTCCGGCGCAATTCCGATCCCGTTGTCTTCCACGGTGCCAACCACGGTTTCGTCATCGCCCGTCAGCGTCAGCCGCAGCCAGCCGCCTTCCCGGCCGTATTTAATACCATTTTCCAGCAGATTGATCCACAGCCGCATGAGCATGGTTTCGTCTCCCTGCACCTCAAGATTCGGCTGGATGCTGGTTTCTATGGAGATCTTCCGGGCACTGGCCGCTTCTTCCATCTGTTCTGCCACCAAGGCGGTCAGCTCGCTCAAATCCACTTTTTCCAGGTGCAGGCGCTCGCGGCTGCCGGTGGTGCGCGCCAACAGCAAAAGCTGCGCGATCAGCGCCGCCATTTTTTCGGCCTGATCCATCACCGCGTTCAGCGCTGTCTTTGCTTCGTCCAAGGTAGCGGCGTTTTCCAGCGCATCCTCACACTGAGACAAAATGATGGAAGTGGGCGTGCGCAACTCGTGAGATGCGTCGGACGCGAACTGTTTTTCCGCTTCAAATGCCGCCTGGAGACGTTCGAACATGTGGTCAAACTCCGCAGCCAGCGCATAAATTTCGTCCCGGCCTTCGCCCAGCGCTATGCGGCGGGACAAATCGTTCCCCGCGCTGATCTCCCGAGCGGTTTGGGCAATGTGGCGCACCGGCCGAAAGGCCCGCCAGGCGATCAGATAGCCGCCCACCGCCGCCAGGATCACAAAGAAGGGGAATACGATCAAAGCAAGCTGCAGCATGGCGCGAAGGGCGGAGTTCACATCGTCTGCCGAGGCCACACCACGCACCCACACGGTTCCGTATCCGTCAATTTCATGCTGCGCATCGTACACGTACCAGTTGTACTGGCCGCTTCCCATGGCGCGCATGCGGCGGTCGGAAAAAGACGCGGTATTGTCAAACTGGCCCGGCACGGCGCCATACAGGGGCTGACCGGTGCTGGTATACACTGAAAGATACACACCATCGTCAAAATATTCCAAATCACTGCTGATTTCCAATCCGCCGTTTGCCACTGTCATGGCAGAACGGCTTTCTTCCACCAGTGAAACCATGCGGTCCCGTGTAGCAAGACGGGCAGATTCTCCGCCCGCGGAAAACAAAAGCCACAGCGCCACGCCGGCCAGCAGCGCCATAAATAAGGTGAACCAGAGAGTCACCTTCAATCGGATGGTTAATCTTTTCATTCTTCCACCCTCAACACATAGCCTGCCCCGCGCACTGTGTGCAGCAACTTGGGCTCAAATCCGTCATCCAGTTTTTTCCGCAGATAGCGAATGTACACGTCTACCACATTGGACCCGCCTTCGTAGTCGTAGTTCCAGATGTGGCGGCTGATTTTCTCCCGGGAGAGCACGACTCCGCTGTTGCGCACCAGATATTCCAGCACGGCAAACTCCTTGCTGGACAGCGCCACGGGTTTCCCCGCACGCTCCACGGTACGGCCTGCGCAGTCCACCACCAGATCAGCCACAGTGATCACATCGCTGACTGCTCCGCTCTCTCGGCGCAGCATCACCCGCAGCCTTGCCAGCAGTTCGTCAAATGCAAAGGGCTTTACCAGATAATCATCCGCGCCCGCATCCAGACCGGTGACACGGTCTTCCACACTGTCACGGGCTGTCAAAAGCAAAACCGGCGTGCGGTCCTTGGCGCCGCGCATCCTGCGCAGTACATCCAGGCCGCTGATGCCGGGCAGCATGATGTCCAGCACCAGTGCATCGTACTCCGCACCGGGAAGATGGTCCAGCGCATCCTGTCCATCGGCACAGCTGTCCACGCTGTAGCCCGCATCCTTCAGCCGCTTTGTAAGAAGGCGATTCAATTCCGGTTCATCTTCCACCACCAAAATGCGCATGACGCATCCTCCTTTTTCTGTCCCGGATTCTGAAATTTGCCTTTATTGTAGCATAGCGCCGCTTTTTTGTCATCCGAGCGCCACATCCATCACCATCATGATCACAAAGCCGAACAATACGCCCCAAGTTCCCGCCCGCGATGTTTCGTCGCGGCGTGCCTCGGGAATCAGCTCCTGTGCCACCACATACACCATAGCGCCCGCAGCGAAGCTCAGCAACCAGGGCATTAGCGGCTCCACACTTCCGGCGGCCAGCACCGCCAAAACGCCGCCCAGAGGTTCCACTGCGCCAGACAGCGCACCACCTGCAAAACTTTTGAATCGGGACGAACCTTCTTTGCGCAGCGGCAGCGCAATGGCCGCACCCTCGGGAAAATTCTGCAGTCCGATTCCCAGCGCCAGGGCAGCAGCGCCTGCGGCCTGGCCTGCCCCGGATTCTCCCGCAGCCAGTGCACAAGCCAAGCCTACGGCCATCCCCTCGGGAATGTTGTGAAGGGTGATGGCCAGTACCAAAAGCGACGTACGGCGCTGGCCATCATCCGTGGCTTTTCGCGCCAGCAAGGGCCGCACTGCATCCAGGCACACCAAAAACAGCGCGCCAAGCAAAAAACCGCCCGCCGCCTGCACCCAACCGGAGTGTCCCTGTTCCACCGCCCGATCGATGGCCGGTAAAAGCAGACTCCACACCGACGCTGCAATCATCACTCCTGCCGCAAAGCCCAGAAAAACCCGCTGAAACACCGGCGCAATTTCTTTTTTGAAGAAAAAAACCACTGCCGCGCCGGCAGCTGTCATCAGAAACGTGAAGCCCGTTCCCAGCGCCGCCATTTGTACCGGACCCATATTTATTCCCCCTTTTATGCGCTGAGGCGCAGAATCTTGCCGAAACGCCCAAAAGGCGCACCGGGTCTGTTGTCACGCTATGCACACACGGGTGAAAAGGTTCCGAAAACTCCATCTTGACAATCCTGCCGGGGTGCGCTAATATTTGAATATTGTGTAAATTTCGTGAAAAACGATTTCATTACAGGTTGTGTGGGAGCGATATGGTCGATCAGATATTGGTACTGAAAGAACAGGCACAATTTGACTCGGGAAACTATGAGCACATGGAGTGGAAAGACGGACGTCTTTTCCTCCAGTGCGATGAAACGGAAACGGCGCGCGGCAATTACACATCGCCGGAGTACAAGGCCGCAGCCTTCCGCCGGCTGGTCATGTCCTGGAATGCCGGCATTCCCGCCGGCTGCACGCTGGAAGCTTTTGCGCGGGTACAGGCGGCCGGCCAGTGGAGCCCTTGGTTCTCCTTTGGTAAATGGAGCGTGTTTTCTGCTCGTTTCAGTGCGGCACGGCAGAGTGAAGCCGGCATTTCTATGGAAGACGGTGTTCTCCGAATTGACACGCCGTCCGGCGCTGACCAGTTTCAGCTGCGGGTGGAACTGACCGCACAGCCGGGCGCACAGGCGCCTTCTGTTTCTCTTTTGGCCGCAGCCATTGACCCCTGCCGGGCACAAGCGGATGACGGCGATCCGGTGCAGCGCCGCGTGCTGCCCGCACCTGCTTACTCTCTGCATTCCAGAGATCCGCGGCTGGCTTGTATGCTGGCATATCCTTGCGCCCTGGCCATGCTGGCCAACCGGTGGGGCGCGGATGTTCTGCCGGAAGAGGTTTCCTATGCCTGCTACGACACGGCGCTTGGGAACTGTTCCAATCCCTCTTTTGCCGCGGCGTTTCTGGGGTGTTACGGTCTGGAAAGCATGGTGGTATTCACCGACTGCGCCGGGCTGAAAAAGGAGATTAAAAACGGTTATCTGTGCGCCGTTCGTCTGGTTTTTCCGGCCGAGGAAGGCGGCGAGCGCGCCGTAGTGGTGCGCGGGTTTGAAACGGACGATAACGGTGTTCAGTCCGTGCTCGTCAACGACCCTACCGCTGAGGAAGATGCTGCCACGGAACAGCAATGGCCTTTGGACAAGCTGGAAAAAGCGTGGGACGGCATGGCGCTTCTGGTACATGGCCGGTTGGACAATGGTGCAACCTGTGCCCCCAACCGTTATGCAGGCGAACTGCGTGCCACACAGATTCCCTGCGAATACGCGCTGTATTTCCGGGGTGAGCGGCACAGCCTTCCCACCGATCTTTGCATGCGGGACGGTCGATGCACCGCAACGGTTTGTTACACGGTGCGGGATGAACACGCCTATGCCACCACCGCTCAAAAGCGCTTTTATTATACCCACGTGACCTCTTCGGGACATATTTGGCTGGACACGGCCAACATGCCTTCCGGAACCAAGCTGACGGCATACATCATCACTGACCGGGGTCAGATGGTGACCGCCTGTTTGACGGTTTAAAATGAATGTTTTTCAAAAAAACGGGAACCCTCCTTTTTGAGCGGAAGCGCTTCAAAAGGAGGGTTTTTCATGAAGGTACAAATTCATTCTGCCTGCATCGGGTGCGGGCTGTGCGCGGAAAGCTGCCCCGCCGTCTTTGAAATGCAGGAAAGCACCGCCGCTGTTCTTCTTTCCACCGTTCCGCCCCAATGGGAAAGCGATGTGCGCCTGGCCGCGGAGAATTGTCCGGTAAGCGCCATTGAAACGATCTAAAAAAGGAGCGAGGCCTGCGCCTCGCTCCTTTTTTATGAAAACTGTGCCAGTACAATGGCAATAAACATCAAAATACATCCCATCAGCTCTTTTGCGGAAAGTGCTTCGCCCAGCAGCAGCCAGCCAAACAAAACCGCAAATACCGATTCCAGACACAAAATCAGAGAAGCCACCGTGGGATCGGTGTCCTTTTGGGCCACGACCTGCAGGGTATAAGCCACACCGCAGGACAAAATGCCCGCGTACAGAATGGGACCCCAGGCGCTGAGGATTCCGGCAACCGACGGCGTTTCAAACAGGAACATACACACCAGCGACAATACGCCTGCCACAAAGAATTGGACGCAGGACATGCGCACGCCGTCCACTTTCTGCGAAAAATGATCGATGACCAAAATGTGCGCCGTGAATCCAAAAGCGCCTAAAAGCACCAGAACATCACCTTTGGAGAGCGCAAAACTGCCGTCCATGCACAAAAGGTACATACCCACAGCCGCCAGTCCCACGCTGCCCCACAGCAGCTTGCCCGGGCGTTTGCCCACAAACAAACGGCACAACGGCACGAAAATGACGTACAAGGCAGTGATAAAACCGGCCTTGCCTGCAGTGGTGTACTGAATGCCGAACTGCTGCAGCGTTGCGCCTGTGAACAATGCTACGCCGCACAGACCTCCGCCGATCCACAGGTTTCGGTCACTTGCACGCCACCCCAAGTGCACATGACGCATTTTATCAAACAGCGCAATGCAGGGAATCAGTACTACGCCGCCCAAAAGCATACGCATGGCATTGAATGTAAACGGTCCATTCTGATCCATACCCGCGCTTTGGGCCACAAAAGCAGTGCCCCAAATCAGTGCAGTGAGCAACAGCAGCAGATTTCCCTTCCATTTTTTGCGGTTCAAACAAAACACTTCCCCTCTTCACTCTTGCGCCGCACGGCCCGCACGGCAACCTTTCCTATTATAGCAGATGCTGCGCCGGGACGGTACCCCCTTTTTTCTTTGCCGCGATGAGGAAATGTGGTATACTGTGGATTCAGGAGATGATGCAGATGTGTTCTTTGATTCTTCGCTCCGCCAAGCCCGAAGATTTACCCGTGCTTGCCCGGCTGTTCCGCAACACAGTGCGCCAAATAAACCGGCGGGACTATTCCGCCCGGCAAATCAGCGCCTGGTCCGGCCGATGGCGCAGTTTGCTTGAGCGCCGGGATTTCTTTGACGAACTGCACACTTTGGTGGCGGTGCAAGACGGGGCTGTGGTGGGATACGGAAACATCACGGCTGGCGGATATCTGGACCACCTGTACGTGCACAAAGACCTGCAGGGACAGGGCGTGGCCACCGCTTTGTGTGATGCACTGGAGACGTACGCCCTTGCACAGGGCGCCCAGATTTTGGAGGTGCATGCTTCTATTACCGCCCGGCCATTTTTCGAACACAGGGGTTATCGGGTGATGGAAGAACAGACCGTTCAGGTGGACGGCGTGGAAATGAACAATTTCCGCATGCAAAAAGTCAGTGATTCAAAAATGCCCGGCGCTTGATGCGCCGGGCATTTGCATAGTTTAAAAGTCAGCGGCCCACTTCGGACAGGCGCAAGCCCTCGTTGTGTTCCAGCGCCCAGTCAATGTTCCAGGGGCTGGTAAACAACAACAGGCGGCGTCCCTTAAAGTCTTCCACGCGCCGGGTGTCACTGGTCAAATTCAACGTTTTCGGGTCCAGATCCTCGTTTTCAATCCAGCGGATATAGCTATAGGACAGATCGTTGCGCCGAATGTCCACATTGTACTCATTTTTCAGCCGGTATTCCAGCACTTCAAACTGAAGCACGCCTACCACGCCCACAATAACCTCTTCCATACCGCCGCCCAGCTCTTTGAAAATCTGGATGGCGCCTTCCTGGGCAATTTGTTCGATCCCCTTCACAAACTGCTTGCGTTTCATGGTATCCACCTGGGAAATACGCGCAAAATGCTCCGGTGCAAACGTGGGAATGCCCGCATAGGCAAACGGATTCTTGGCTGTGGTGATGGTGTCGCCAATGGAAAAAATGCCGGGGTCAAAAATGCCGATGATGTCGCCTGCATAGGCCTCGTCCACAATTTCCCGCTCAGAGGCCATCAGCTGAGTGGACTGGCTGAGCTTGATTTTTTTGCCGCCCTGCACATGGTACACGTCCATCCCGCGCTCAAACCGGCCCGAGCAGATGCGCATAAAGGCAATGCGGTCCCGGTGCGCCTTGTTCATGTTGGCCTGAATCTTGAACACGAAGGCGGAAAAATCTTCCGAGAACGGATCGATTTCTCCCCGGTCGGACACACGGGGCAGCGGCGGCATGCTCAAACGCAGAAAATCCGCCAGGAAAGGCTCTACGCCGAAGTTGGTCAGCGCTGAGCCGAAGAATACCGGCGTGAGTTTGCCGTGATCCACTTTATCTTTATCAAACTCATAGGCCGCACCGTCCAGAAGTTCGATGTCGTCCTTCAGGGTGTCGTGCAGCGGTTTGGTCAGCAGCTCGTCCAGGTTTGCATCGCCCAGATGCGCTTCGATCTTCTGGGCCTGCTGGGTGCCCACCTTGCCCACGTTCTGGAAGGCAAGAATTTCTTTTGCGTTCCGGTCATACACGCCCTTGAACTCTTTGCCGGAACCGATGGGCCAGTTCATGGGATAAGTTTCGATGCCCAGCACCTGTTCGATTTCTTCCAGCAAGTCAAAGGGATTGCGCGCCTCGCGGTCCATTTTATTAATAAATGTAAAAATGGGAATGCCCCGCATGGTGCACACCTTGAACAGCTTTTTGGTCTGCGCCTCAACGCCCTTGGCAGCGTCGATGACCATGACCGCCGAATCCGCCGCCATCAGCGTGCGGTAGGTGTCCTCGGAAAAGTCCTGATGGCCCGGCGTGTCCAGAATGTTGATACAATAACCGCCGTATTCAAATTGCAGCACCGATGAGGTGACGGAGATGCCGCGCTGCTTTTCGATTTCCATCCAGTCCGATACGGCCGCCCGGGCGCCTTTTTTGCCCTTTACAATGCCTGCCTGCTGAATGGCGCCGCCGTACAAAAGCAGTTTCTCCGTCAGCGTGGTTTTGCCCGCGTCCGGGTGCGAGATAATGGCAAAGGTGCGCCGTTTCTCAATCTGTTCGATAAAATTCTTCACGTTATTCCTCCTATGGCACAAGACCGTCCATACAGTTCAAGACCTCAAAAACTCCTGTACCAAACGATACAGGAGTTTCTTTATTATATTACATGAAGCGGACTGCGTCAAATCTTTTTCGCATGGCAAAAAAACAGGACCGCCCTTGGACGGTCCTGTTCGGAATTTTTATTTAGCCTTCGCTGTCGGAAGTCTGGGTTTGGGGTTGAGACTCTTGCAAAGTCAGGCTGACTTCCACCATCTGTTTGCCGCGCACAACCTGCACTTCAATGGTATCGCCCACGGAGTGATCGTCCAGAATGCTGGTCACGTCGCTGGTGGTGCTGATGGCATTGCCGTCAATGCTGACCAGAAGATCGCCCACTTCCAGGCCCGCCTGGTCTGCGGCGCCGCCCTCATTCACCTGGGCAATGTACACGCCCATCTGAGAGACGCCGTACTGCATAGCGGTCTGCATATCCGTCACGGCAATGACCGAAACACCCATGGCCGGACGTCCGGTAACGTAACCGGTGGTCATCAGAGATTCCGCCACTTCCATCGCGGTGTTGATAGGAATGGCAAAGCCCAGGCCTTCCACGTCGCTGCCGTCGGACTTGGCGTTTACAATGCCGATCAGCTCGCCGCGCTCGTTAAACAGGCCGCCGCCGGAGTTGCCGGGGTTCACGGCCGCGTTGGTCTGCAGCAGGCTCATGGTCTGATTGTTGACCGTGATGTCACGGTTCAGCGCCGAGATGATGCCGTCCGTCACTGTGCCGCCCAGCGTGCCCAGAGGGTTGCCTACCGCCAGTGCGAACTCGCCGACTTTCAGCGTATCCGAGTCACCGATAACCGCCGGAGTCAAACCGGTCGCTTCAATTTTCAGAACGGCGATGTCCGTCTTGCTGTCGGTGCCCACCAGAGTCGCTTCGTATTCCGTTTTGTCGGACAGACGGACCTTGATGCTGCTGGCGCCTTTGATGACGTGGTTGTTGGTGATGATGTATCCATCTTCGGAGATGATCACGCCGCTGCCCGCGCCGCTGGTTACGTACTGGCCGAAGAAGTTGCTGTAAGACACGGTCTCAGTGGTGACTTCCACCACGCTGAGACCAACCTTTTCGGCAATTTCTTCCACGCTCATGCTGGCCGAATCGGTGGGCGTACCGCTGGTGCTGCCGGTGCTGTCGTCCGTATCCTGCGGAGCGGCCTGATACACCACTGTGCGGCCGCCGTTGTTGGCCACCATGCTGCCTACATAACCGCCGCCGAATCCGATGGCACCGCAAACCACCAACGCCAGAACACCGCAGGCAATCCGTTTTCCCATCCCGTTACCGGGCTTTTGGGGCGGTTGCGTTCCCATGGGGGGATACGGGGGCTGGCTGCCGGGCATAGGCCCGGGCTGCGTGCCGCTGCCGCTGTTCATATTGTTGTTTTCATTCATCGGCGCGCCGGATTGGGGGGCGCTGTTCGGATCATTTTGATAAAGGTTCGAATAATCGAATTCCCAGTTGTTGCTCATATGACATCCTCCTTTTCTGATGCTGTCTTTATTGTATCCGCGGGGTATGAAAAAAATATGCCAGGCTTGTGAAAGAACGGTGAAAGCAACAGCCCCAAAAACGGGACTTTTTCTTGTGACCAGAACCGTTCTTTGGAAAAACCTCCTTCTTTCTTTGGAAATTCTTTCGTTTTTCCTGCCGCGGTTCTTTCTTTTTCTTTTTTACAATAGAGCCAGTGAAGAAAAGCGGGGTGGAGTGAATGAACGCGCATGAATACGAAACCGTTGTGCGGCAATACGAAAAGCTGGTGTACACTGTTTGTTATCAACTGGTACAAGACCCGCACGCAGCCGAAGATCTGGCCCAGGAAACCTTTCTGTCTGCCTGGACCCATCGGGACGACTGCCGTCCCGATGCGCAGAAGGCCTGGCTGTGCCGCATTGCCGCCAACAAGGCAAAAGACTATTTGAAAAGCGCGCACTGCCGCCATTCCCAGGCAATGGCCGATGAGACCCTGAGCCTGTTCTGCGACAGCAGACCGGGCCCGGAACAGCAGACAGAAGAGCGGGACTGCGCCCGCCGTGCACTGGAAAACATCTGCTCACTGGACGAAAAATACCGCGATGTCTGCATGGCCTATTTTGTAAACGGATGCTCTGTGCCTCAGATTGCCCGGCAGCTGAACCGGCCCGTGCGCACGGTTCACACCCAACTGTACCGCGCGCGTCTGCGCCTGCGTGCACAGCTGGCAACCGCCTGAGCAGTGTGGTATACTAAAACACAGCGACCGGGGCCGCTCCCGGAAAACAAGCTACCGGGAGGTTCTTTATGAACGCGCACATTCTCGTTGTGGAAGACGACGCGGAGATCCGCAATGCCATCGGCATTTATCTGGAAAATCAGGGCTATACCGTTCACAAGGCGGAAAACGGCGCCGAAGGGCTGGCTCTCCTGACACAACAGGAGATTCATCTGGCCATCGTGGACATTATGATGCCCGTGATGGATGGCATCACCATGGTGATGAAGCTGCGGGAAGCATACGAATTTCCCGTGATTTTCCTGTCGGCCAAATCCGAGGACATCGACAAGATCACCGGGTTAAACATCGGCGCAGATGATTATGTGACCAAGCCCTTTGTACCCATGGAGCTTTTGGCGCGGGTCCATTCCCAGCTGCGGCGCTATGAGCGTTTCTTGCAGCTGGCCGGACGAACGCAGCAGCCGCCCGAGCGCTGCTATGTCATCGGCGGGCTGGAATTGAACGAAGACGCCGCCGCCGTCACGGTGGACGGCACGCCTGTAAAAATGACCCCGCTGGAATTTAAAATTCTGGCACTTTTGATGAAACATCCGGGCAAGGTGTTCTCCGCAGAGGAAATTTATGAGCGGGTCTGGAACGAACGGGCTGTGAACACAGATACCATCATGGTACATGTGCGCAACATCCGCGAAAAAATTGAGATCGATCCGCGGAACCCCAAATATTTAAAGGTGGTGTGGGGCATTGGATACAAAATCGAAAAACTTTGATTTGGCGCGCGTGCTGCTGACAGCCGTGTGCCCTTTGGTGATGGTGTTCGTCTTTTCGCAGATGTTCTCCTACTTTGAGAGCTCCATGAACGAAGGCGTTGCCGAGGGGCTTTTTGAAACGGAGGCCATTTTGTACTATGGCGGTTTTTCCGCGCTGTACGCCCTGATGCTGGCCGGCAACGCCATTGCAGGCGCGGTGCTGGCGATTCCCCGCCGTCTGGGTATGGGGCGCGGAATCTGGCAAAAACTGCCTCTGGAAGGGTATCTGGCACTGCTGGCCTTCCTGGTGCAAACGCCCTGGACGGTGGCTCAGTTTCTGGTGGGGATCTTTGACGGAAGCTACGCCGAGGACATGCAGCACATTTTTTCCGCCTCTGAACCCATGGAAGGGCCCGTCAACCTGCTTCTGGGCGTCCTTCTTTACCTGTTTTTCCTGGGAATGTTCCAGCTGGGGGCCGTGCTGATGGCCGCTTTGCGGGACGGCATCTGGACGTATCTGCGCACCCATAGTCTGATTATACGGTTCAGTATCTGGCTTCTGGGCCAGTGCGGCGCAGGGCTGAGTGCAGCAGCCGGTGCGGTGCGCCTGGGTGCACACCGGCTGAGTCAGGTGGATTTAAACGCCCCTGTGGAAAAAACACTGTTGAAATGGGTGCTGCTGAACTTTCTGCTGGTCACCGTGTGCTGCTGTTTGTGGTACTTTGGGGTAGCAGGCGGTATTGTCTATTCCATCGTGCTGTTTTTCCTTCTGCGGAAATACGCCCGCAAGGTGCAGCAGCAGTACAGCACACTGCTGGCCGCCACCCAGCGTATGGCCGGCGGCGATCTTCACACCCCGGTGGAAGGCGACATGGGCATGCTGAACCCGCTGCGGGACAGCCTGAACGACGTGCGCGCCGGGTTTGAAACAGCCGTGGAAGAAGAAGTGCGCAGCCGCAACATGAAAACGGAACTGATCACCAACGTCTCTCACGACTTAAAAACGCCGCTGACAGCCATCATCACTTATGTGGACCTGCTGAAGGCCCCCGATCTGAGCGAGGAAAAACGCGCTGAATACGTGGCTACGCTGGACCGAAAAAGCCAGCGGCTGAAACGACTGATTGAAGATCTGTTCGAAGTGAGCAAGGCAACCAGCGGCAATGTGGTGCTGCACCCGGAGCCCATGGATCTGACCGCTTTGCTGAAACAGGTGCAGTATGAGCTGGGCGACCAGCTGGATGCCTCGGCCGTGGATTTCCGCTGGCAGTTGCCTGCGGAAAAAGTTCCGGTGGTACTGGACGGACAGCGCACCTGCCGGATTTTTGAAAACCTTTTGGGCAACATTTTGAAATACGCCATGCCCGGCACCCGTGCCTACATCAGTCTGGTGGAAACCGACGGGCAGGCGGTGGTCACCATGAAAAACATTTCCGCTACCGAGCTGGCGTTTGATCCGGTGCACATCACCGATCGTTTTGTGCGGGGCGACGCATCCCGCAACACCGAAGGCAGCGGGCTGGGGCTTGCTATTGCGCAGAGCTTTGCCGAGCTGCAGGGCGGACGGTTTGCCGTAGAAACCGACGGCGATCTGTTCAAAGCCATCGTCTGTTTTCCGGTGAACGCGGCAACCGAACTTACGGAAACGCCTGTTTAACTCTGCACACACTGATCGTTCTCATTAAAAAAGCACCCTGTACAGGGTGCTTTTGGTTTTTCATTCCTGATTGTTTAAATGATGTTCCACCCGTCGCACCAGCATGTCCAGGGCCACCGCGTTGCGGCCGCCTTCCGGCACGATGATGTCCGCGTAACGCTTGGACGGTTCCACAAACTGCTCGTGCATGGGTTTCACGGTGGTCAGATATTGGGTGACCACGCTCTCCAGACTGCGGCCCCGCTGCTTTACGTCCCGCACCACCCGGCGCAGAATGCGCACGTCCGCATCCGTATCCACGTAGATTTTCACGTCCATCTGGCTGCGCAGCCGCTCGTCTGCCAGAATCAGAATGCCTTCCACCAGAATGACCCCGGTGGGCGCGATGAGCATGGTCTCATCGGAGCGATCGTGCTGTTTAAAATCGTAGACCGGGGCCGCAATGGTCTCGCCCCGGCGCAGCGCGGCCAGGTGCTCTACCAGCAATTCGGTGTCAAAGGCGGACGGGTGGTCATAATTCAGCCGAACCCGTTCGTCGTAGGGCATTTCCGGATGGCTCTTGTAATAATTATCATAGCTGAGCACCGTCACCTGGCTGCCCAGCCGCTCCTTCAGGCGTTTGGTCAGCGTAGTTTTTCCGCTGCCCGTACCGCCCCCGATGCCAATGACAAAGCATTCCATTGCAATCCCTCCCGTCGGTCAGTAGGCAATCTTAAACACTGCTTTTTTCACACGGTCAAACCCCTGGGCGCGGATGCCCGGCTTGTGGGGCTCTTCCAGCATAAACACAGCAAACCGGTCCGTTCCCAGCACCAGCGCGGCGCTGGTGTCCGCCCCGTACAGGGCTGCGTCCTTTTCTTCGTCGTAGGGCTGTTTTTCCGTCAGCTCGCCCAGAGCCACCTCGCACAGCTCGGCCCCTTCCAGATCCACCTGCAAGTCCATATAGACACTGTGCGTCTCAAAGGGAATCTTCTCGCTTTTCCCCGGTTCCAGCTCGAACACATTGACATAGACGTTGTCGCCGTCAATGTCCGTGCGGCCCAGGGGCAACTCGTTCAAGTCGTGGCTTTCAATGTACTCGATGGCCGTGTCCAGATGTTCAAACAGGCCCGTGTACTGATTCAGGTTTTCCAATCGGTCAAAAATCATAGGCAAAAGACCTCTCTTTCACCTTGAGTATAGCAGATTTTTTCCTTTGCCACAACCAAAAAGCGGCTCTCCCAAAAGGAGAGCCGCTTTTCCTTATTTCACTTCCGGCAGGCTGGCCGCAGCTGCGGACTGGCCCACACGGCGAGTCTTTTCGTCCGGTGCTTCGGGACGGAAGGCCACGTCGGGGTATTCCTCGTCCATCACACGGCTGGCCACATCCAGAATGATGTCGCCGCCCTTTCCGGACATGACGCGGCCCATCATCTGCACGTGACGGATGTCATAGAACATGGCGTACAGCGCCAGCGTATGCGCCAGATACACGCCGATGGACTCGTACACCTTGACAGCGCGGGGATCGTTCTCCGCCATCAGAGCCTGCACTTCCTTCAGCTTCTCCGCAGGGCTCTCCCCTTTCAGCTCAATGCCTGCACGGGGCGCCAGCTTGATGACGCTGTCCTGGCTGAAGTATTTCACGCCGCAGCCGATATCGCCGCTCCACTCATCTTCCATGGCGCCGGGCTGGCCGTCCACGGGGGCGAACGCCAGCTCGTTCAGCCAGCCGCAAATGTTGCCGTCGCCGTCCACATAGCCCACGGCTTCGCTGGTGCCCATGGCGATGCCCATGATGCCGTTCTCGCCCAGGCCCATGGCGCCCGCCAGCGCGGATACGTCGCCGTCGTTGGCCACCACCACAGGGATGTCATAACCCAGCGTGTTGGACAGCTCTTTGGCGGCGCGGGTGTAAATGTTTTTGACCTTTTTGTCAAAGTCCTCTTTGCCCACTTTCAGGAACAGGCTGGCCACCATGCACTTGTTGTCAATGTACACGCCCGCAGAGGAAATGCCGATGCCGTCCACACGGCCGCCTTTTTCCAGAATTTTGGCAGCAGCGGTGTGGAAGGCTGCCAGAATGCCCTGGTAATGATAGTCGGGGTTGGAGATGGTCTTGGGGAACCAGACCACTTCTTCGCTGTAGATGGGCTCACCGTCGATGACCGCGGACACCTTGCGGTCCGAGCCGCCGGCGTCAAAGCCGATGCGGCCGCCGTTGGTGTGACGGCCGATGCTCTCGGCCCGATGCACTGCCGTGGGTTTCTGGTCATAGGGAAGGCTTTCCACCACGAAATCGGTCTCGTACACCTGCTCCATAAATCCTTTGTCAAAGGCGCGGGAGCCGTTCTCGCTGTACGCAGCGCGGATGGTGGCGGCCACGGCATCGTCGCCGCAGATGCTCACTTTGAAACCGCCCCAGCTCCACAGAAGGAACTTGACCAGACGGTCCACATAATAATCGTCGGCCTCTTTCATCTCCGGGGTGCCGTAAATGTGGGTCTCATAGACGCCCACCTGGCCGCCGGAGCGCTCCACCGCAATGCACAGGGGCTTTTTCGCGTTTTTGGAGTACTCTTTGAAAAACAAACCCAGAGGCACAAAGCCTTGGTCCAGTTCCGGCAGATTTTTGACCGGGATTTCCACGTTGAGGAATTTCATGGCGTTTCTCCTTTTCTGTTGTGGGGTGTTTGCCGGCTGTGTGCGCCGGACTTTCTAGGTTCATTCTAACACAGGCACGACTGGAAATCTTGCACGATTTGTGTGACATTTTTGCATTTTCAGCCACGAAAAAACGCCGCCCCGGCCGGGGCGGCGTTTTCTTATGCGTTCTTCCTGGATTTTTGGCTTTTGATGACTTTCATGCGCGTAAACTCTTCGCGCTCGTGCTCTTCCAGTGTGCTGGAAATAAACCGGATGTTGGTTTCCAGCTTGGGAATGACCACGTTCTCCAGCATATTGGCCCGGCGCTGCGTCTTTTTGATGGCCGTGGCCAGCCGGTACACGCTGTTCTCAATGCCCGCCAGTTTTGCGCACAGGTGCTTCACATTGTCAAAGCACATGTAGGCGTAGTCCAGCTGGGAATTGGTGTCTGAAAAGCCGTAATACGGGAAGGGCGGCGGGCTGTCCAGGTGGCCTGTGGGCAGGTCCACGCCCATGATGCTGTGGCTGGTGACGGAAAAGCCCTTCTCCTCCGGCACCGCGTTCTCCAGCGAGCGGTCAATGCCCAGGGTGATGTTGGCGCTTTGCAGCGCCGTATAGGAACGGATGAACGTGTCCCCGATTTCCTTCTGCATATCGGCGGCCTCGTCGATCAGCTTCATCATCTCCCGCATGAGCACGTTGCGCTTGCGGTCCAGCAGGTCAAAGCCCAGTTTGGCCAGAGACAGGTTCTTTTTGCAGGCAATCAGATTGCCTTTTGTGGGAAATATCTGTTCGGCCATGGTACAACACCTCCCGGATGGTCAAAATAAAAATCAATGTTTGCCGTAGTGCTGCTCCAGCACCTGTTCGTCGATGCGTTCCAGTTCCTCGCGGGGAAGAATGGACAACAGCCTCCATCCAAGGTCCAGGCTCTGGTCGATGGTGCGGTCCTCGTTTGCGCCCTGGCCCAGGAACTCATGCTCAAAATGGTTGCCGAAGTCCAGGTACAGCTTGTCCGTACGGGACAATTCTTCCTCACCGATGACGCTGGCCAGGCCCCGGGCGTCGGACACCTTGGCATAGCTGGCGAACAGCTGGTTGGACACGTCGGCATGGTCCTCACGGGTGAAGCCTTTACCAATGCCGTCCTTCATCAGACGGGACAGGCTTGGCAGCACGCTGATGGGCGGATAGATGCCCTGCTGGTCCAGATAGCGGTCCAGCACGATCTGACCCTCGGTGATGTAGCCGGTCAAGTCCGGGATGGGATGAGTGATGTCATCGTTGGGCATGGTGAGAATGGGGATCTGCGTCACGCTGCCCTCGCGCCCTTCGATGACGCCGGCCCGCTCGTACAGGCTGGCAAAGTCGGAATACAAATAGCCCGGATAGCCTTTTCGGCCGGGGATTTCGCCCTTGGACGAAGACAATTCGCGCAAAGCCTCGGCATAGCTGGTCATGTCCGTCATGACCACCAGCACGTGCATGTTCTGCTCAAAAGCCAGATACTCTGCCGCGGTCAGGGCGCAGCGGGGCGTCAGAATACGCTCGATGATGGGGTCTGAGGACAGGTTCAAAAACATGGTCACGCGGCTGAGCGCGCCGGACTCTTCGAAACTGCGGCGGAAGTACTCGGCCACGTCTTTGGTGACGCCCATAGCGCAGAACACGATGCCGAAGTTTTCGCTTCCCTCGCCGCTGAGTTTGGCCTGCCGCACAATCTGGGCGGCCAGCTTGTTGTGGCTCATGCCGGAACCGGAGAAAATGGGCAGCTTCTGCCCGCGGATCAGAGTGATCAGCGTGTCGATGGAAGAGATGCCCGTGCGGATGTAGTTGCGGGGATAGGACCGGGACACCGGGTTGATGGCACTGCCGTTGATGTCGTCAAACCGGTTTGCAAACACCGGGCCCAGGTCGTCGATGGGCTCGCCCGCACCGTTAAAAATGCGTCCCACGATCTCCGGGGCCAGCGCCAGACGCATGGGCTCACCGGTGAACCGGGTGGAAGTACCGTTCAGCGTCAGGCCGTTGGTACCGGCGAACACCTGCACCACGGCGCGCTGGCCTTCCAGCGCGATCACGCGGCCTGTGCGCACGCCGTCCTTCGTTTTGATCTCCACCATTTCCTCGTAGCCGGCATTTTCCACGCCGTCGATGGCAACCAGCGGGCCGTTGATATCATTGAGGCCCAAATATTCCATGGCCATGGCAGATCACTTCCCTTCCGCTTTCGCCGCGTTCAGCGGCTTCTGTTTTTCCAGAAGCTCGGCGCAGATGGCGTCCAGCTCCTGATTGTACTGCCCGAACATCTCGGGCTTGTCATTGGGGATCTCGTACTTCACCTTGATGAGCTTGTCAAACAGGCCCGCCTCGCTCATGCTGCTGACGGGAACGCCTGCGTTCACCAGTTCCACCGCACGGTCGTACAGGTGCAGAATGGCCTCCATCATCCACATTTGTTTGGACAGGGGCACATAGGTGTCATTCTTGTGGAAGGCGTTCTGCTGCAAGAAGCCCACGCGAATCACACGGGCCACTTCCAAAGTGACTTTCTGGGAGTCGGGCAGCACATCGGAGCCGATCAGCTTGACGATCTCCATCAGCTTGTTCTCCTCGCTGAGCAGGCCCAACATCCGGCCGCGCATTTTGCAGAAGTCCTCGCCCACGTTGGCGATGTAATAGGGGTCCAGATCCTCGTAATATTCACTGTAACTGATGGTCCAGTTGATGGCCGGATAGTGCCGGGCGTAGGCCAGGCTCTTGTCCAGGGCCAAAAAGCAGCGCACAAAGCGCTTGGTGTTCTGGGTGACCGGCTCGGAGAAGTCGGAACCCTGGGGCGACACCGCGCCGATGACGGACACGCTGCCGCTGGTGCCGTTCAAATTCTGCACACAGCCCGCGCGCTCGTAGAACGCGGCCAGACGGCTGGGCAGGTATGCGGGGAAACCCTCTTCCGCGGGCATTTCTTCCAGACGGCCCGAGATCTCACGCAGAGCCTCGGCCCAGCGGGAGGTGGAGTCGGCCATCATGGCCACGTCGTACCCCATGTCCCGGTAGTACTCGGCCAGGGTGATGCCCGTGTAAATGGACGCCTCGCGGGCGGCCACAGGCATGTTGGAGGTGTTGGCGATCAGCACCGTGCGCTGGGTCATGGGCTTGCCGCTCTTGGGGTCTTCCAGTTCCCGGAACTCGTTCAGAACCTGGGTCATCTCGTTGCCGCGCTCACCGCAACCCACATAGATGATGATATCCGCATCGCACCATTTGGCCAGCTGATGCTGGGTCATGGTTTTGCCGGTGCCGAACCCGCCGGGGATGGCGGCCGCGCCGCCCTTGGCGATGGGGAACAGCGTGTCAATGACGCGCTGGCCCGTGATCAGCGGCCGGCCGATGGCCTCCCGGTCCTTCACAGGCCGGGGCACACGGATGGGCCATTTCTGGGCCAGGCACAGCGTTTTTTCCTCACCGCTGGCCGTGCGCACTTTGCAGATGGGGTCGGTGACCGTATAGGCACCGTTTTCAGCCGCCCAGGTGACCACGCCGGACACATCCGGCGGCACCATGCTCTTATGAGTGATGATGCTTGTTTCCGGGCAGGTGGCGATCACATCGCCGCCCTGCACATTGGCGCCGGGCTTGACGGTGACCGTCACGTCCCATTTGCGCTGCTCGTCCAGACTGCTCACATGCACGCCTGTGGCGATGAAAGCGCCGTTTTTCTCGGCAATCTCGCCCAGGGGGCGCTCGATGCCGTCAAAAATATTTTCCATGATACCCGGCCCCAGCGTGGCAGACAGGGGCGCACCGGTGCCCTTGACCGGTTCGCCCACCGACAGGCCGGTGGTGTTCTCGTACACCTGAATGGTGGTTCTGTCGTCGCTGACATGGATGACTTCGCCGATCAGGCCTGCGTTGCCCACGTAGACCATTTCCATCATGCCGAAGCTGTCCGTATCACGCACGGTGATGACAGGCCCGTTGATCGAATAGATCGTATCTTTCATAGGCTGCTCCTAACTATCTGTATATAATGGGCGCCTCACTCGACGCGCAGGCCGCACCGGCCCAGAAATTCCCTGCGCTGAGCGCGGATGGCATCGTCCAGCGTTTCGTCGAACAGAAGCCGGCCTGTGCGCAGCTTGGCACCGCCGAACCGGATATCCCGGTCAGGCTGCACCTGGCAGCCGGGCAGCGCCTTTTCCAGCGCGGGCTGCAGACGGTCCAGATCCTGGGCGCGCACCTGCACCACACAACCGGGCTGAGCGTCGGCCTGATGGCGCAGCATGGTTTTTACAACGCCGTCCACATAGGCAGGGGTTGCCACATAGTCGGCCAGGCGCTCTTCCAGTTCGGCAAACAGCGCGTTGACCAGCTGGCCGCGGTAGCCCAGCAGTTTTTTGCGGTTTTCCTGGCGGGCGGTCGCCATCTCGCGCTGCAGTTTGGCCTGGGCCTCGGCCCGGTAGGCCTTCAGGGGATCTGTGCGCTGCACGCCCACAATGGACGCATAGGTCTGATCCGCCTGCGTTTTGGCCGCAGCGAGAATGGCCTCGGCCTGCTGGCGGGCAGCGTCCAGAACCGAGTCGGAAAACTGGGCAAACGACTGTCCGTTCTCCGACATTTTCTGCGCGGTGCGCTCCAGCTCCACATTTTTCTTACTCATTCCCGTCACCTCAAATCTTCACGCCCACCGCCTCGGAGATATAGCGCCGAATGCTGTCTCCGGGGTTGGTGTCGCTGTGCCGGTCCGGCATCTCCACAATCAGCGGGCGCTTGCGGTTCAGTTTGTACGCAAACACAACGTCCGCGCACTTGGCCACCAGCTTGTCCGTGATCAGCACCAGACCGATCTCCGGGTCGGCACAGGCCTTTTCCAGTGCCTGGCTCATTTCCTCCGGCTCATGCACCACAACGCCGCGCACGCCCACCAGACGCATGCCGGCCAGGGTGTCCACGTTGTCGCTGATGAGAAAGTATTTCATGAACTTACACCTTCGTCCAGATCAGGATGGCAACCAGCATGCCGTACAGGGCAATGCCTTCGCCCAGAGCCACGAAGATCAGCGCTTTACCGAAGCTTTTGGGATCTTCGGTCAGAGCACCGATGGCAGCGGGAGCGCCGGCGCCCACGGCGATGCCGGAACCGATGGCAGCGATGCCCATGGCCAGAGCGGCGGCCAGCAGGCCCAGGCCCTGGTTGATGTCGGGCGCGGCGGCAGCGGTGGCATCCTCAGCGAACGCAACGCTGGACAGAGCGCAGGCCAGCACGAACACGGCCAGCAGGACTACAAAGGTACGTACAACTTTTTTCATGTTCTGATTTTTCATAATGTGTCTCCATTCTGCCGCGTAAAGCGGCGTGTAATGATCTATGGAATCAAATCCGGCATTGCCGGATGAGACGCCTCATCCCTCGGCTTTCGTGCCATCCAGCCGCACGCGCAGCGGGTCGAAGGGACGGCCCGTGGCGTCAAAGAAACGGCTGAACATCTCGTAAAATTCCAGGCGCAGAACCTGGATGCCCACAAACAAACCTTCCAGCGCCATGACGAACAGGTTGCCCACCAGCACGATGATCCAGTACAGGATGGGATTGGTGGTCATATCGCTGAGGGTGAACACCATGGTCATCATGCCTGCGTGCGCCAGGGCGAAACCGCCCACACGCAAAAAGCTCATGGTGTTGGACGCAAAGCTGAGCAGTGCGTCGAACACTTCAAAGAAGCCGTTCATGAAAATTTCGCCCACAGTCTCCTCCACCGGCTCGCCTTTGATGCGCGCACAGATGAATTCGGAGAAGTAAATGCACAAAAACGGCACCACCAGGCACAGCACGTAGAACGCCGGCGTGCACACAAAGGGAATGTCATACCCCAGTGCCAGTTCCACCAGTGTGGCCAGCAGGCTGAAATAGAACACCAGGCCCGCCGCACCGTTGACCGAGAAGATGGCTTCAGGCCACAGCCCCCGGCGGATGCAGGACAAAATGCCCGTGATCATGGCCGCTGCGATCAGGAAGATGCCCGCGATGACGCTGGACACCAAAAGCACAATGATGCTGTTGGGTTCCAATACGTCCATGGGTTTTTCCGCAAAACCCAGCATCCGGTAGAACCCGTCCAGGGCGTGCTCAAAGCCAAAGATGCTGCCGTACACAAAGCCGAACAGTGTGGAGAAAATGCTGCAGCGGGACAACACCAGGCCGATCTGCATATGCATCTTTTTGTACATGATGAAGTAGCCGATCAGCCCCAGCAGAATGCCCTGCCCCACGTCGCCGAACATGATGCCGAACAGCACCGCGTAGGTGATGGCCACAAAGCCCGTGGGGTCCAGATCGCCGTATTCCGGCAGACCGTACATATCCACAAACATTTCAAAGGGCCGGAACAGCCAGTTGTTTTTCAGCTTGACCGGCGGCTTGCGGTCAGGCGGCGTCTCGGCGTCCTCCAGCTCACTGTCCCGGCACAGGCGCACACCCGGCAGAATGGCCAGAGCGTTTTTCACGTGCTCCACTTCGTCGCTGGGCACGTAACCGCTGACGTAGTAGGTGTGTTCCAGCACGATGACATATTTGTACATGTCGTAAATCTGCGCTTCGTAATTCAGCCATGCGGCACACCGGCGAAGATATTCCAGCATTTTTGCGTCTGCCAGCTGAGCGTTGTTTTTCAGGTCCTTCTGTTTGGCGCGCAGCTCGTTTTCTTCCGTGATGATCTGTGCGATGGCGTCCTGAGGCGTGCCGTGTACAAAGTCCGGCACCCAGACCCGCTCGAAATACAATGAGGCAAAGATATCGTCCACCTCGTGGGCCTTGTCCTCGGGCACGAAATACATGCCCCAGTAATATTCGCCGTCAAAATCGTATTCATGGAAGGTGAAGGAATGCTCTTCATAATAAGGCAGCTTGATGAAGCTGTCTTTGGGCAGACGACCGAAACGAACCTTCAGATATTTGCAGCTGAAAATTTCATCGATACTCGTCTGAAGTCCGGTCAGATGATACAGCTGCGCTTTGGTCTGCTCGTACGTGGTCAGCTTTGCGTTGATTTCCGTCTCCTGCTGATTTCGCTCGGCCACCTGGGCAGCCAGAGCCTCCACTTTCTGCTTCACCTCATCGTACTCAAACATCCGGCCGTCGTAGGGTAGGAGGCTGTTGTCCTGTCCCAGGTCCTTGATCAGCCCCAGAGTCTGATTCAAAAGAGGAGTATATTTATTTTCCGCCTGACCGGTGGCTGCATTGATGGTCTCTGCCACGTCGTCCGGCTGGAAGCATGCCGCCCGCGCCAGCACCTCCAGGGTGGCCTGGGGGTCACGCTCGGGGCCGTAAATGTTGACATGTTCCATTTTTACCATGCCCATGTTTTCGGACACCTCGTTTCTTTTCTTGATTGCGCTGCAAGCGGATACTGCTCAATACTTGAGAAATGCGTTGATCTGTGCGGCCGGCAGGCCGTAGCGCACGCCTTCAATGATATTGATGATGTTGCTGCGCTGTATGTCCGCCAGGCAAAGCACGGCGGCCAGCACCGTCTGCGGTGTGCAGGAGAAATGCAAAAGCCGCTCGGCCGCCCGGTACAGCGCCTTGCCCGCCTCAATGTCCGACGGCTTGTCCAACTCTTCCGTGCGCTCTCCGTACACCGCCCTGGCACGGGAGTCATTGTACAGGCGAAGGAACTCGGTCAGATTGCGGGCATCCGCCATCTCGGACAGCTTTTTGGGCGTCAGCACATAGGTGGCATCCAGCAGAAGCGACCGAATTTTTTGCGGCGGCAGCTGGGTGTTGTAAAAGGCCTTGGCCCGGTACAGAAGATCCAGGTTGTAGATCTCCGCCTGCTGCAAGAACAGCCGCTTTGTATCTTCCCGGGTTTGGCCGGAAATGCTGCGGTCGATCTGACGCAGCACCGTGTTATAATAGTAATTCCAGAAAGCGTGCTCGCACAAAAGGTAATCCGGCCGCTTTCCCTTGGGCGGCATCACGGAAGCCAGCACCTTTGCATAAGGCGTTCCGGCCACCACGGGCACGCACTCTTCCACCGTTTCGGCCTTGGCCAGCTTCAGCAGGCTGAAACTGGTTTTGCTTGCCAGAAAGCCCGGCAGCTGAATGATGTAATGATGGCGGAATCCCATGCTCAAAAGCCGAAGCTTCGCCAAAAGCTCTGTGATCTCGCAGCGCATGAGGAAACATGTGCCGAAACTGTCTTTTTCGAAGGTGTAGCGCATCAGCGCCTCATATTTATAAAAGATGTCCTTGCGCAGCGCCTCTTCGATTTGGGCGCGGTGCAGATTCATGGGGGAAAGTCCCTTTAAGCTGTCGGCAAAATAGGGATGACTTTGCAGCGCGGCCGTCACTTCCAGCACACTGCGTTTGCGCTCCAGCTCGGCGTAGTCGTCCTTGGTCAGGCGGCGGGCAGCCATCGCCTTGGCCTTAGGCACCAGCGCCAGCGAAGATTTGTTTTCCAGCATTCCCCTTCACACTCCTTTCCCACAGGCAGCGTAACGGGCGCTCAGGCCTGTCCGCTCAAAACGCCTTTCTGAAGCTCGTCCAGCCAGAATTCCCGTTTTTCTTCAAAGGCGGCATCCAATGCCCGCTTGGCATCCAAATGGGCCTTGTCCATTTCTTCCCGCTCTTTTTTCGTATCCTGCGCCAGCTGGGCATCCACCTGCTTTTTACCGGCTTCCAATGCCGCTTCGCGCTTTTTCAATTCCTCGTTGGCACGCTTTTCCGCGCCCGCCAGAATTTGTTTTTTCTCTTCCTGTGCCTGGTCGATCAGGGTTCGTGCCTTGCGGTCCGTCTCCATGATCAATTCCACAAAAGCCTCCATGCTTCGGCCCTCCATTCGATTGCTCCGGCCCGCACACATTTCTGCGTGCGGGCCGGGAAATGGTCTTACAACTGACAAATTTATAACAGGCAATTGATAGGAATAAGATACTCTCTTTTTTCAAAAAAAGCAAGCCGATCGTTAAGAGAAAATTTTTCTACGAAGGCACGTTTTTTATTGCAAATTTGTCAAAAATTTTTCTGTGCGCGATACATTTCCAGCCAGCGGACATCCTGGCGCCAAAACACTTTGTCGCCTGCAAATCCGTTTTCCAGCGCTTTGGAAACCGCGTAAGTATCCCGGACGGGAAAGGCACACACCTCGCACAAATCAGGACGGCCGAATGTTTTGCGCAAAAGGTAGTGGGGGCGAAGCTGCTCCAGCGGCCGCACCAGATGAACTTCAAATCCGGCATCCAGGTACCCCGGCAGCAGACACTCTCCGGTTTTCACCGGCAGAATGGCCGTCCAATGTGCCGCTCCCGCCAGTTGTGCCATGCGTCCATCCAAAAGGCGCAGAAACGCTTTGACCGCAGACGCATCCAGCGAAGCTACGGGCAGCATGTGCCACGTTGCTTGGGGAAACGCCGTTTGCAGAGCGCGGCTCTGAACGTTCGCTGCATCGGCCGGACACAAAGCACCACACACCAGCATTCTTCCGTCCCGAAAGCCGCCCCACACTTCTCCCTGGCTGCAGAGATCCTCCAGACAGGCCGCTGCCCAGGCTCCGTCCCGGCCGAAACGGCTGTACACGAACAGCGCCGCCGGAATTTCGTGTGGATGCAAGCGGCGCACCGAAAGGTTGTCTTTTTTTTCAATTCGCATCATTTCCAACACCTCGGTGCATTCTATGCCGAGGCTCCCGGCGCATATTCCGCTTCCGCTCTGGATTTTTCGCATCGCTCGGTATATAATGAAAAGGAATCTACTGCCGGAGGGCTTTCGCCTTATGAAAAATTCCCGAATTGCACTGCGCAAGCTTGTGGTCGGCGCGGTTTTGCTTCTGGTGGCCGCCGCCATCACCATGTTTATCAAAGAATCTCTGGACACGCAGAATCCTGAGTCTGCGCTTCCGATTTTGACCGTGGAATACAACGGGGCAGCGGTTCCGCCCAATCAGGAGGGCTTTTTGTACCGCGCCGGTTATGAATGGAGTTTTTTCACCACTGTGGAGCGTCGGGCCCCTCAGCTGGCGGAAAATGACCTGCCGCTGATTCCGCTGGACGTTTCTCCCCAGGCGGAGATGAAGCTGTTGTTTTCCAAAGAACCATCCAGCCTGAAAGTTCTTCGGGCTTCCGGAACCGGTTCTACGGAATTTTTGGAATTGACCGATGCATCCGACGGAACATTCAACACCCCTGCCAGCTCCGGCGTTTATGTGTACAAAGTTCTGGCCGAGTGGTCAACCCGGGGCTATATCCAGTATTACTTCTCACTGCAAGTACGTTAAAAAAAGAGAGCCTGTTTTCGAACAGGCTCTCTTTTTTTACTGTGCAATGCTTTTTTGATATACTTTGCTTTTTCGCATGGCCCACAACAACAAACTCATGAAAAACGCAGCGGCCACCGTATCGCTGAGGAAATGCCTGCCCATGATCAGGCGGGAAACGGCCATGCCCGCCACATAGGCCCAGCAAACTGCCCACACCAGCTTGCGGTGCCTGTTCCAGGAAGGCAGCGCGTCGCATACAAACACCAATGCAAAAATGCCGCAGGCCGCCGCTGTGTGTCCCGAGGGAAAACTGGACCCACCGTTGCCAAAAGGTTCAAACCAGCTGGTAAAAGCGCCAAAATCCCCGGCCGCAAGCATATCGTCAAACCGGGTTCGATCCCACACCCGCTTGAGCAGCTGAATAATCACATTGTTCAATATCATATAGATGACAGCCCATCCCATGTCCGTATGAAGCCGCCGGCAGAGCTGCGGCCCTTTGCCGCGCAGCACCCGGGCAAGCCACACGCCCAGTACAACCAAGATCAGCCATACGGCTGCGGCGTGCCAGATGGCACTGGTCACCTGCCGCTTTTGCAAATTGCTCACCGAAACAGCAAACAGGGCTCCTGCTCCAACCAGGCACCCAATGCGCGCCGCCACACGCAGACCGGGCTTTTCCGGGCCCGTCAGCCACAGCCACAACAGCGCGGGCAGGTATAGAGGATAATACCCAAAACACTCCATAAAGAGCGCCGGATAAAAACCGGGGGCGTACAGGGCGTGATTCAGTGGAAGATCCCACAAAGCCCCTGCTGCCATTCCCGCCGCGAATACAAGTATTCCCGTCAGCCAGACGCGGAAGTTTTTCCCTTTTTCGATCATAGCGTGCCTCTTTTCCATAGGATTGCTTTCATCATAACACAGGGCGAAAATACTCGTCCACCGGACGCTTGAAAAAAGATTTGAACAAGTTGTGAAATCTCTTTTTCTCCTGTTGACTTTTCCACAAAAAACGAATAATATACTTTGGTGTACTAATCATTAACTTACCTAACTATTAGGAAACGAAAGGAAGTCTCTCATTTGAGAAAGGACGCTTCGCAGACCACACGACTGTTCGCCGCCATGGACCACATGCGCCGGGTGTGGCAGAATTTAAGGCCATCGCACGATTTGACCAAAGCGCAGTTCGGCACGCTGATGGTGCTGGCCAACAGCGGAAAGATGCCCACTCCCGCAGATCCGCACACCTGCACACCGGGCCGGGCGGTGATGACGCTGTCCGCCCTGGCCGCTGCCATGGGGCAGACGCTGCCTTCCATCAGCCAGCGCATCCGTACGCTGGAATCCATGGGATATGTGGAGCGCGTGCCCGACCCGTCCGACCGGCGCGTATCCGGCATCCGCATCAGCGACAGCGGCATTTCTCTTTTGAACCAGGCAAAAAAAGAGATGGGCGCACGGGTTGAAGCGGCCATTGACACCCTGGGAAGCGAAAATCTGGAACTGCTTTTGAATTTGCTTGAGCAGTTTGCAGCCGCGCTGGAGACAGCGGCTGCCAATGAGAATGGAGGAGTGAATCAAACATGTTGAAACTGAAACAGTACATGAAACCGTATCTTGGCTTCCTGCTGACTGCGGTTCTGCTGTTGTTCGGCCAGGCTATGCTGGAGCTGGAACTGCCCAACATGATGAGCAACATCGTCAACGTGGGCATTCAGCAGGGCGGCATTACCCAGGCTGCTCCCGATGCCATTGACGCCAGCGCCATGGCTCTGATGAAGAAATTCATGTCCCCGGCCGATCAGGAGGCGGTGGATGCAGCTTACAGTACTTTCGGCAGTTTGGACAACGCCGAAAAGCTGTACGAGACCTATCCGGAAGCCGATGAAAACACACTGGCTCTGACCGGAGACAGCGAGGCTGCGTCCGGCGCGTTCAGCCGTGCATCCTATGCCTTTTTGCAGGTGCTGGAACAAATGAGCGCAGAGGGCGAGAGCTTCGGCGACACCAGCTCTAAAACCATGGATCTGGCCAAGCTGAGCGAGATGCTTCCCGCTTTGGAACAGCTTCCCCAGCAGGTGCTGGATGACGCCATTTCCACAGCTGCGGCTACCCCCGACATGATGCTGGAGCAGACCGCCGCCGTATTTACCAAAAGTTTCTATGTACAGCTGGGGGCAGATACGGACGCCATCCAGAACCGGTACATCTTCGGCACCGGTGCCAAAATGCTGGGTCTTGCCATTTTGCTGACGGCATGCGCCATTGGTGCGGGCTTCTGTCTGGCGCGCATGGGCGCAGGCGTGGGCCGCGATCTGCGCCGCGCCGTGTTTAACCGGGTGACCCACTTCAACAACGCGGAAATGGACCAGTATTCCACCGCCAGTCTGATCACCCGCACAACCAATGACATCACTCAGATACAGATGTTCTTGTCCATGGGCCTGCGCATGATGTGCTTTGCCCCGATCATGGGCGTGGGCGGTCTGATTATGGGCCTTTCCAAATGTGTGTCTCTGGCGTGGGTACTGGCCCTGGCTCTGATTCTGATGCTGGGCCTGATTTTGATGCTGTTCACCGTGGCGCTGCCCCGGTTCAAGAAAATGCAGCAGCTGGTGGACCGGCTGAACCTGGTCAGCCGCGAAGAGCTTTCCGGCATGATGGTGGTGCGTGCTTTTGCCAACCAGGACTTCATGCAGAAACGCTTTGACAAGGCCAACCGAGACCTGACCGGAAACACTCTGTTCGTCAACCGCGCCATGACCATCATGCTTCCGTTCATGATGCTGGTGATGAACGGTGTGTCCCTGTTGATCGTCTGGTTCGGCGGTCATCAGATTGCCGAGAGCAACATGCAGGTGGGCGACATGATGGCGTTCATTCAGTACGCCATGCACGTGATCATGAGCTTCTTGTTCATCAGCATGATGTTCATCATGGTGCCCCGCGCCACAGTCTCCGCCGAGCGTATTTATGAAGTGATCACCACAGAAAACACCGTCAAAGATCCGGCGGAGCCCAAGCATCTGCCCGCTCATCCCCAGGGAGTCATCCGCTTTGAGGATGTCAGCTTCCGGTACGAAGGGGCGGACGCCAACGTGCTGGAGCACATCAGCTTTACTGCCAAGCCCGGCGAGACCACTGCATTTATCGGTTCCACCGGTTCGGGCAAATCCACGCTGGTGAACTTGGTTCCCCGCTTCTACGATGTGAGTGAGGGGCGCATCACCATCGACGGCATCGACGTGCGGGACCTGACTCAGCACGAACTGCGCGACGCCATCGGTTACGTGCCTCAGAAAGGCCTTTTGTTCTCCGGTACCGTTGCTTCGAACCTGCGCTATGCCGACCACGAAGCCAGCGACGAGACCCTGCGCCGCGCCGCGGACGTAGCCCAGGCCACCGAGTTCATCACGCAGCTGGAAGACGGATTTGACACTGCCATCAGCCAGGGCGGTACCAACGTGTCCGGCGGACAGCGCCAGCGCCTTTCCATTGCGCGCGCGCTGGTGAAAAAAGCGCCGGTGTATATTTTTGACGATACGTTCTCGGCTCTGGACTTCAAAACCGACGCCAAGCTGCGCAAGGCACTGGCCGGATACACGGAGCATTCCACCGTATTGCTGGTGGCACAGCGTGTTTCCACCATCATGCACGCTCAGCAGATCGTTGTGCTGGACGAAGGCCGGGTGGCCGGCATCGGCACGCACAAGGAACTGCTGAAAACCTGCAAAACCTATCGCGAAATCGCGGAAAGTCAGCTTTCAAAGGAGGAATTGGCATAATGGCACACGCTGCAACTCATGGCCCGCGCCCCGGCGGACGCGGCCCCGGCGCGATGATGCCGGGCGAAAAAGCCAAAGACTTCAAAGGAACCATGAAAAAGCTGCTGGCATATTTGGGCAAGTTTCTTCCCAGCATCATTCTGGTGCTGGTGTGCGCCGCAGCTTCCACCATTTTTTCCATCTTTGGGCCGAAGATTCTCGGCCAGGCAACCACCAAGCTGTTTGAAGGCGTGATCGCCCTTCTCACCGGCACAGGCACCATTGATTTTGACGCCATTGCCCAGATTCTTTTGTTCCTTTTGTGCCTGTATCTGGTCAGCGCTCTGCTGAGTTATCTTCAGGGCTGGGTGATGGCCGGCGTGGCCACCAAGCTGAGCTACTCCATGCGGCGGGACATCAGCAACAAAATTGACCGCATGCCCCTGGCTTATTTTGACCGGGTGCAGTCCGGCGAGGTGCTGAGCCGCATCACCAACGACGTGGATACTGTAACCCAGACGTTGAACCAGAGTCTTTCTCAAATTGTCTCCAACGTGACGATGATGGTGGGCGTGCTTTGCATGATGCTGTCCATCAGCCCGATGATGACTTTGGTGGCGCTGTGCATTCTGCCGATCAGCGTGCTGATTGTGATGAATGTGGTCAAACGCAGCCAGCCCTATTTCCAGCAACAGCAGGAATACCTGGGACATGTGAACGGCCATGTGGAAGAAATGTACGGCGGCCACGTGATTGTCTCGGCCTTCAACGGCGAAGAAGACAGCCTGGCTACCTTTGACAAACTGAACGAACGGCTGTACAGCGCGGCATGGAAAAGTCAGTTTTTGTCCGGAATGATGATGCCGCTGATGAACTTTGCCGGAAACCTGGGCTATGTGGGCATTTGCGTTCTGGGCGGATTTTTGTCTCTGAACGGAACCATCAGCGTGGGCGATATTCAGGCGTTTATCCAGTATGTGCGCCAGTTCACCCAGCCCATCAACCAGATTGCCAACATCTCCAATGTGCTGCAGCAGACCGCGGCCGCCGCCGAACGTGTGTTCGCCTTCCTAGAAGAGGCAGAGGAAGTTCCTGACACCGACCATCCCCTGTCCATGGATGTGGTCAAAGGCGAAGTGGACTTTGCCCATGTGCATTTTGGCTATGTACCGGAGAATACCATCATCAATGACTTCTCCGCAGTGATTCATCCGGGTCAGAAAGTGGCCATTGTCGGCCCCACCGGCGCCGGAAAAACCACCATGGTCAAGCTGCTGATGCGCTTCTACGATGTATCGGACGGCGCCATTCTGCTGGACAAATACAACGTCAAGCAGTTCCGCCGCAACGATCTGCGCGATATGTTCGGCATGGTTCTGCAGGACACCTGGCTTTACAACGACACCATCCGTGAGAACATCCGCTACGGCCGGCTGAGTGCCACCGACGAGGAAGTTCTGAAAGCGGCCAAGGCCGCCCAGGTGGACCACTTTGTGCGCACCCTGCCCCACGGCTATGACACGGTGCTGAACGAGGACGCCACCAACATCAGCCAAGGTCAGAAACAGCTTCTGACCATTGCCCGGACCATTATCTCCGACCCGAAGATTCTGATTTTCGACGAGGCCACCAGCAGCGTGGATACCCGCACGGAGATTGCCATCCAGAAGGCTATGGACCATCTGATGGAGGGCCGCACCAGCTTTATCATCGCTCACCGGCTTTCCACCATCCGCGACGCAGATGTGATTCTGGTCATGCGGGACGGCGATATTGTGGAGACCGGCAACCACGCCGAACTGCTTGCCAAGGGCGGATTCTACGCCGAATTGTACAACAGCCAGTTCGCTTCTGCCGACGACGAAGCCGTATAACGCAAATCGCCCCGGGCAATGTGCCCGGGGCGATTTTTATACAAAAAAGGCCGCTTTTGAAAAGCGGCCTTTTTGAGATGCAAAAGAGAGATTAGCCCTGCTCTTTCATCTTTGCGAAGCACTCGCTGCAGTACACAGGACGATCCTCGCGGGGTTTGAAGGGCACACGGGCCTCTTTGCCGCAGGAAGCGCACACAGCGGTGAACATCTCGCGGGTGCCACGGGTGGCATTTTTGCGGGCATCGCGGCAAGCTTTGCAGCGCTGCGGCTCGTTTTCAAAGCCACGGCTGGCATAGAACTCCTGCTCACCGGCGGTGAACACGAACTCCTGGCCGCAATCTTTGCATACTAAGGTCTTGTCTTCGAACATAATGGGTATCTCCATTCATTAGTATTTGCCCGCGGAAGGATTTAAACCGACACCTTTGATCTGGGACCAACGCTCTGACTTTAAGCTACTAAGGGCATATAAAGACGCATCCGCGTCCGGAAAACATTATTTGAGTTTGGCACGCACCCGCTGCAAAGCATTGTCTACTGCTTTCTCCGACAGACCCAGCCGAACGGCGATCTCTCCGTAACTGCATCCGTCCAAAAACAGAGCCAGGACCTGTTTTTCCCGGGGGGAAAGCCGGGTGGCGATGCTGTGCAGCATGCTGGAGTAAGCCTCCTGCGCCTCGGCCTGCTCTTCCGGGCCGGGAGCCGGCTGGCTGTCCTCCAGCGGCACAAACTCATTCAAAGGCGCATGCTTGCGGCGGCTGGCCGCCCGCTGCGCATCCAATATTGCGTTCTGCACACACACATTGGCGTAGGTGGAAAAAGAAGCGTTTCCCTGCTCATCGTAATGCTCAATGGCATGGAACAGGCCGATAAGGCCTTCCTGCACCGCGTCATCAAAGGCGAGCCCCGGGCACACGGCACGGGCTGCCAGAGCGCGAATCGCCGGCATCTGCCAGGTGATGAGCGCCGCCAGCGCCGGTTCATCCCCTGCGCGTGCGCGGCACAGCTTGTGCTTGAGTTCGGAATCTTCCATTTCATTTCTCCGCTTGTGTGCTACGTTTCCCATTTTACCAGCCCCGGTTTAAATGTCAAGCAAAATCAGATTTCTGACAGAACTTTGTAGCATCCTCACAAAGAAAGCCCGTCACCTATTGGGCAAAACTCCCAGTCTTTGCGGTCTTTGCCGTTCAAAAAGCCCACTGCAGCATAAAAAAATATTCCTTTTTATTCCTGCTCCACCGCCATTTCCCGCACGGTGACATTGCGGATCCACTTTCCGCTGCGCAGCCGGAAAAACGAAAACAGGGATTTGAAAATACTGTCGCTGCGCAGACACAAATACACCACCGTGACAGGCAGCTTCCAGACAAGGCCCGTCAAAACGCCCAGAGGAATGGCAATCAGCCACAGGGTGCCGCATTCGTTGTAGAACGCAAACCGGGTGTCGCCGCCGCCACGCAGCACGCCTACGATGCACGTGACGTCAAACCCGATGATCAGCTGCAGCACCGCTAATTCCCGAATCAGGGACGAAGCCGCAGCGTGGGTTTCTGCCGTCACATGATAGAAGCTCAAAAAGACCGGCCCGATAATCAGCAGGAACACACAGTTCACCAGGCTGACGACCACTGCCAGCAAAAGCAGCGTATTGGCCACTTTCTGTACTCGGGCGCGGCTGCCCTCGCCCACGGTTTTACCTGTGATGACCGCCGCGCCGTTGGCAATGCCCGAAACCGTGACAAAGGCCAGCTGGTTCAGAATGCCCACAATGCTGTACGCAGCCATAAACACACTGCTGATCTGACCGATGATGACGCTGATGACCGAAAAGCCCACGCCCCACAACAGCTCGTTGCCCAATACCGGCATACTGTGCTCGATGTAGCTGGGAAACATCTCCCTCTCTCTGCGCAGGCAGTCACCCAGGCGGAAGCCCACCACATGCTCTTTGCGATACATATAGACCAGCACCATGGCCAGCTCAGAGCACCGGGCGATCACCGTGCCCACTGCTGCGCCCCGCACTTCCAGTCGGGGCGCGCCAAAGGCGCCGAAGATGAACACGTAGTTGAAAAACACATTCACAAAAAAGCTGGTGGCATAAATGACTGCGCTGACCTTCACCTGCTCCACCGCACGCAGACTCATCATGTAATTGTTGGAAATGCTGTATGGAAGATAGGAAAACAATACCAGCGTCAGATAAGAGACAGCCGCCTGTACAATGGCCTCATCCTTGGTATACAGCCGCACAATCGACTCCGGAATGAGCAGGCAAACGGCCGTCATGGCCAGAGAGGCCACAAACACCAGCTGCATACTGATGCGCATGACCTTGCGTATGCTGGCCGTATCCTTTCGGCCCCAGTACTGGGCGATGAGCACACCACCGCCCGAGGACAGGCCGAAGCCGATGGACATGAGAATGGAGAAGGGCTGGCCGCCTACGTTGGCCGCGCTGATGGCCACGTCGCCAAAGCTGCCCAGCATCACGCTGTCCATCAGGTTCACGCCGAAGCTGATCATATTCTGCAATGCGATGGGAATGGAAATGGAGAGCAGCGACGCAAAAAAACGCCGCTCCAAAATGAAATGATGTTTTAAGGTTTGTAACATGTATCCTCCTGCAATGATTACGCCTGTTTGGGTTCTCCTTTCGGCTGTTTCATGGTCAGAGCGATGCGTTTTTTGGCCACGTCCACGCTCATCACCCAGACGGTGACCACATCGCCCACTTTCAGCACTTCGCCCGGGTGGCGGATGTATCGGTTGGAGATCTGGCTGATGTGCACCAGGCCGTCCTGATGCACGCCGATGTCCACAAAAGCGCCGAAGTCAATGACGTTGCGCACGGTGCCCTTCAACTCCATGCCGGGCACCAGATCCTTCAGATCCATCACGTCCGTGCGCAGCAAAGGCTTGGGCAGGCTGTCGCGCATGTCCCGGCCGGGGCGCAGAATTTCCGCCAGAATGTCTTCCAGCGTAGGCACGCCCACGCCGATCTGCTGCGCCAGCGTCTCCAGACCCATGGCCTTGGCCTTTTGGGGCAGGGTCTGCACCGCTTCGGTGCCGATGTCCTGCACCGAGAAACCGCACACTTCCAGCAGCTTCTCGGCCGCGGCATAGCTTTCGGGATGAACGGCGGTTGCGTCCAGCTTGTTCTTGGCGCCGGGCACCCGCAAAAAGCCCGCGCACTGCTCAAAGGCCTTGGGGCCCAGCTTGGACACCTTCAAAAGCTGCTTGCGGGTGGTGAACGCACCGTTCTCCTCCCGGTATTTCACAATGTTTTTGGCCGTTGCCGCAGTCAGACCCGCCACCCGGTTCAACAGCGGGGCTGAGGCGGTGTTCAAGTCCACGCCCACGGTGTTCACGCAGGCTTCCACCACGCCGTCCAGCGCGGCGGACAGCTGCGTAGGGGGCATGTCGTGCTGGTACTGGCCCACGCCCACTGCCTTGGGGTCGATTTTCACCAGCTCTGCCAGGGGGTCCTGCAGGCGGCGGGCAATGGACACCGCGCTGCGCAGGTTCACGTCGTATTCGGGGAACTCCTCGGCCGCCAGTTTGGAGGCGGAGTACACGCTGGCTCCCGCCTCGCTGACCACCATGTAACTGACCGGACGGTCCAGCTCGCCGATGACCTGGGCCGCAAAAATTTCGGTCTCCCTGCTGGCGGTGCCGTTGCCGATGGCAATGATCTCCACGCCGTACTTCTCAATCAGCGCCCTCACCTTGCGCTTGGCCTCGTCCACGCGCTTGAATTCCGGAACCGGATAAATTACCGCGGTGTCCAGCACCTTGCCGGTGGGGTCCACCACGGCGGTTTTGCAGCCCATGCGGTAGCCCGGGTCCAGGCCCAGAGCCACCTTGCCCTTGATGGGCGGCTGCAGCAAAAGCTGCTCCAGATTTTTGGAAAACACGCGGATGGCGCCCTCACAGGCCTTTTCGGTCAGGCCTGCGCGCACCTCGCGCTCCAGGCTGGGATGAATCAGCCGGGTGTAAGCATCGGCCGCGGCATCCCGCACCTGTTGGCCGCACAAAGAATTGTTTTTCACCGTGCGCCGGAACACCAGGTCCAGCGCACGAGGGCTTTCCACCTCCACGGTGACTTTCAAAAAGCCTTCGCGCTCGCCCCGGTCTACGGCCAGCACCCGATGACCTGCCATTTTGGAGGCCGGTTCGGAATAATCGTAATATCCGGAATACACGCTGTCCGTATCCTTTTTCGCCGCTTTGCTGACCACCAGCGCCGTGGCGGTATAAAAATTGCGCAGCGCGGCGCGGATGTCGGCGGAGTCGGAAATGTTCTCGGCCAGGATGTCCCGGGCGCCCGCCAGAGCGGCCTCTGCGTCGGGCACTTCGTCGTTTACAAAGTCCGCGGCCAGGGCCATCGGGTCGTCGCCGGTGTTCTGCTGGGCAATGCGCGTGGCCAAAGGCTCCAGTCCCCGGGCTTTCGCCACGCTGGCTCTGGTTTTCCGCTTGGGCTTGTAGGGGCGGTAAATGTCTTCCACCTCGGCCAGCGTGCGGGCTTTCTCCAGGGCGGCGGCGATCTCGTCGGTCATGGCGCCCTGCTCGGCGATGGAGTTTGCCACGGTTTCTTTCTGTTCGTCCAGTTTGCGCAGATAGGTCAGGCGCTCGTCCAGCTGACGCAGCTTCTGGTCATCCATGCTGCCGGTGGCCTCTTTGCGGTAACGGGCAATGAAGGGGATGGTATTTCCCTCGTCAATCAGGTCCACGGCCGCCTGCACGCGGGCCGGGTCCAGTTCCAGTTCTTTTGCAAGGATCTGTGCGTAATTGGTCATTGTTTTCCCCTCAGTTTTCTTTTTTCTTTTTGCGGCGAATCAGCACAGCGGCTCCGTACACCGCCCACACAACCAGCGCAGTCAGCGCCACGGTGGAGCTGGCCCGCAGGCCCGGCGTCTCATAATGGAACTCAATGCTGCTCTGCCCGGCGGGGCACAGAACGGCGCACATGCCGCCGGAGACTTTTTCCACTTTTACCTCTTCCCCGTTGACCGTGGCGCTCCAGCCTTCGTCATAAGGGACGCTGAAGAACACCAGGTTCTCGGATGCAAGGTCGATGGACGCGGTAAAGCCCTCGCCGTCGGCCTCAAAATTCGTCACGGCAGTGGTGCGGCGCTTGTTCACGTCCTCCACGTACCCTTCGTAATCCAGGTTCAGCCGGTCATCGCTGGTCACCTGTTCCATCAGATGACCGTAAGTCTCGGCCTGTTCTTCGCTCAGGCCGATGGCCCGTACCAGCATGTTGGAGCGTTCGGACTCGGACAGGCTCATCAGCGTCATGGGACCTGCTTCCGTTGTCTGCTCGTCGTCGGTCTGCTCCTCTTCCGCTTCATCCCCCATCAGGATGTATTTGTCATAGGCAAATCCCATGGGCAATTCATTCTCATTATAATAATAAGCAAAGGTGTCATCGGAGAAAGCCCAGGTATACCCATACTGGCCGTACTTCTCCTCAAACTCAGCGCTCTTGTCCAGAGGCATCAGTATATATTTCACGCCCAGCAGACCCCGCAGAGCATATTTTTCCTGTTCCGGTTTGGAAGACACGTCCCGCTTAACGCCCAAATTGGGGTAAAACTCCATGATGGAAGGCGATACGGTACTGTTGAAGCACAGCAGCGCCGGGCGTTTCATCCACAGGCTCAGATTGTCGTAGCACTCATAGGTATCCACCCGATAGAAGCTGTCGTCGGGCCATTCGATGTTCTGGGCAGCCTCATAGCACTGGGAGCGGTAGTTCTTATCCCCTTCCCACTGGGGGAACTTGCCCAGGCTGATGTGCACCACCGAGTAAAACACGGAAAAGCCCAGAATCACCGCCAGCAGGATGGTGGTCAAACGGTGGACGTTGTCGCCCCAGTAGCGAATCACGCCATACAAAAGCAGCAGGCCCAGAATCGCGGTCAGATACATCAGCCAGAACTGAGGCTGGCGCTGCACCACACCCAGGCTCCAGCTGCCGTCCTCTTCCTTGGGCACCAGCGCGAACACTGCATACACCAGCGTGATAATTGCCACCGGCTTGAACCCTTTGGTCCAGTCGATGTCCTCGTCTTCAAAGGTGTGCATGGTGGCGGCGCACAAAATCAGAATGGGCATGTAGTACCAGCGGGCGTAGTAACTGGAATTCAGCGCATAGAACGAAGAGTTCAGCACCGGTACCATGGCCATGATGAAGCAGGTGATCAGAATGCGCTTCCAGGGCGTTTTCTGGCGGCAGCGCAGATAGGCCATACCGCCCACAAAACCAACCACCGGCAGATAAGCGGTCATGCTGGTATGCTTGATGACCGCATCTGTGAAGATGTTGGGCAGATACGTTGGGTCCGGCGGCAGGAACAGCGATGTGAAAATGGCAAAGTACTGTTGTACCCGCCCATACAGCAAAAAGCCAAAGCCGCTGGAAAGATCCACCGTGCGGGGATTGTCCATCAGGCTCAAAGCCGCAGGCCACAAAAGCACACAGCCCATGGCCACGCCCAGCAGGGACTCAAAGGCCAGCAGAAAGAACTTTTTCGCTTTGCGGATGCGGTAGTCCCGGCAGGAGAGCTTGGCGAAAAAGTAGATGAACAGAAAGACGATCTGCCCGGCGAAGAAGAAGTAGTTGTTGACCAGGTTCAGCGCCACCGTCACCGGGAACAGGGCATGCACATCGTCGTACATGTATTTGTCCAGCGCCCACAGCAAAAGCGGGAACAGGGCAATGCAGTCCACAAAGTGATTGAAGAATGTGTTGTACACCGTAAACCCGGAAAAAGCGTACAGGCACGCGGCAATCACAGCCCAGCTCTTTGTCTTTGCATACCGATGCAGCCACATGTAGGCGGTCAGGCCGCACACGCCGAATTTCAGAATCAGCAGCGGCACCATCAGGAAAGGCAGCGCCTTGGCCGGGAACAGCGTGCTCAGCCAGAAGAAAGGCGATCCCAGCAGATAAAAGGAGTAGGAGTTCACCGCCGAGGAACCGAGGTCGGTCTCCCAGCTCCACTGGCCGGCGGAGTTCTTCACAAAATCGTTCATGTAGGCGTAGAAGGGAATCTGCTGCGAGTTGAAGTCACCGCAGTACTGGAACAGCCCCTGGTCAATGATGACAAAAGGCAGATAAATCAGCGTAGCCGTGGCCACGCTGATGAGAAAGGTAAACAGATACCCGTTGCCCAGATTTTCACGTTTCAGAGTTTTCATTGGCGCATACTCCCGGTTGATGTTATAATAACCACAAAGCTGGCCGCGGTTGCGGCCCACAGGCAAAGAAAAGCGGCATGGCCGCTCTTTTCTCTATACAATAAACGAAGAAAGGCAGGGAAATCTTCCCATGAAACTGTATCCTTTCAACGCGCTTTTGGCGCGCATGAAATACATCTCCCGCTGGGGGCTGATGCGGTCATCCCGCACGGAGACCCTCAGCGAACACACGGCCGATGCGGCCATTCTGGCCCACACCCTGTGCCTGATTGCTCAAAAACAGTTTGGCCAGAATGTACGCCCCGAAACCGTGGCCGTGGCTGCACTGTATCACGACGCCAGTGAAATCATGACCGGCGACATGCCCACCCCTGTCAAGTACAAAACCGAATCTCTGCGGCAGGCTTACAAAGCGCTGGAAAAAGAAGCGGCCCTGTCCATTGCCGGGCTTTTGCCGGAAGAGCTGCAGCCCGAGATGACCGGCTATTTGACCGGCAATGTGTTGAACGACAAGGAAAAACAGCTTTTGAAAGCTGCCGACCGCTTATCCGCTTACCTCAAGTGCATTGACGAGGAGCGCTCCGGCAACCGGGAATTTACCGGTGCCAAAGCCCAGCAGGAAGCGGCCATTGAGGCCATGAACTGCCCCGAAGCGGACTACTTCATGGCCCACATGCTGCCCTGCTACCGCTGGACGCTGGACGAACTGAGCGCCGGCGGTCACGCCGAGTAAAAATTACTCCTGCAGAGCCCAGGCGTGCTCGATCACCCGGTCCAGATCGGTGAAGTGGACCATGGAGCAGCACTCCCGCCGCAGAGACGCAGCGCCCCGCAGGCCGTGCATATACCAGGCCGCATGGGTGCGGGCCTGCTGCATGGCCACCCGCTCGCCCTTGTCCTCGCACATATCGTAAATGTGCTTGCGCAGCGTGGCAAAGCGCTGGTTCAGGCTGGGCAGCGGCGGAATCGGCTGCCCGGTGAGCGCGGCGCGGATCTGGCCGAACAGCCAGGGATTGCCCATGGCGCCCCGGCCCACGGCCACCCCGTCGCAGCCTGTGGCGCGCAGCAGCGCCAGCGCGCTTTCCGCACTGGTCACGTCGCCGTTGGCCAGCACCGGAATGCGCACCGCCGCTTTGATTTTTGCAATTTCTTCTTCGTGAATGCCCGGGTTGTACATCTCCTGCCGGGTGCGGCCGTGCACCGTCAGCAGGGCGATGCCCGCGTCCTCGCATCGCTTGGCCACTTCCACACCGGTCAGTGTGTCCATGTCCCAGCCGATGCGCAGTTTGGCGGTGACCGGATAATCCCCCGCGTTCTGCACCACGGCCCGGGCCACCTGCCCGGCCAGCTGCGGGTCCTTCAAAAGCGCGGACCCCGCCCCGGAACCGGTGATCTTCGGCGCAGGGCAGCCCATGTTGATGTCCAGGAAATCAAAGGGCACGTGATATTTGCCCCCGGCGGTCATGGCCGCCGCCTCTCCCATGGACTGGGGCTCGGCTCCGAACAACTGAATGCCATACGGCGCCTGTCCGCCGCCCCCGGCCATCAGCCGCGGGCTTTTTTTGTCTCCAAAGGTCAACGCCTTGGCGCTGACCATCTCGCTGACGGTGCAGCTTGCGCCGTAGTGCGCGCACAAAATGCGCATGGTGGTGTCCGTCACGCCCGCCATGGGCGCCAGCGCCGCACCGGGCGCCAGGGTCAGAGACCCCAGTTGAATTGTATTCGCAAACTTTTCCATAACTTAGTTATTGTATCATATATTTAGGTTTTATGGTATAATATTTTTAAATTGCCGCGCTGCGCGGCCCATTAACCTGAAAACATCGGAGGTCTCACCTTGAAACTTCTTGTACTGGACGGCAACAGCATTGTCAACCGCGCCTTTTACGGCATCAAGCTGCTGACAACAAAAGACGGCCGCTACACCAACGCCCTGGTGGGCTTTATGAATATCCTGATGAAACTGCAGGCCGAGCAGAACCCCGACGAGGTGGCCATCGCTTTTGACTTGAAAGCCCCCACCTTCCGCCACAAACTGTACGATGGCTACAAAGCCCAGCGCAAGGGCATGCCCCAGGAACTGGCCGATCAGATGCCCATTCTGAAAGAGCTGCTGGCCGATCTGGGTTACCAGATGGTCACGTGCGAAGGGTACGAGGCCGACGACATTCTGGGTACGCTCAGCGCCGCGTGCGAAGCGCGGGGCGACGAGTGCGTGCTGGCCACCGGCGACCGGGACTCGCTGCAGCTCATCGGCCCCCACACCACGGTGCTGCTGGCATCCACCCAGATGGGCAAGAGCGTGACCATTCCCATGGACGAGGCCGCCGTGCAGGAGAAGTACGGCGTTTCGCCCCGGCAGCTGATCGACGTGAAAAGCCTGATGGGCGATACTTCCGATAATATTCCCGGCGTGACCGGCGTTGGCGAAAAGACCGCCTTGGCGCTGATTCAGGCCTTCGGCTCTCTGGACGGCGTGTATGCCAATCTGGACGACGCCCGCATCAAAAAAGGCGTGCGGGAAAAACTGGTGCGTGACAAGGCCCAGGCCGAGATGAGCCTGGTGCTGGCCCGCATTGACCGTGCGGCCCCTGTTCCCACCGAGGCCGGCACGTACCTGCGCACCCAGCCCGACGCCGCCGCAGCCAGCGCCCTTCTGACCGGGCTGGAGATGTACTCCACTTTGGAGAAACTGCACCTGGACGCAGCCGAAGTTCCCGCCGCTCAGGCAGAGCCCTTGTCCCAGGTGGAGGCGCTTCCCCTGCCCGCTTTGCACGGCGGACGGGTAGCGGTCTATCTGCAAGACGGGAATCCGATTATTGTAGAATCCGGTAACGTTTATACATCCAGTATAGATTCTGAAGTGTTCTTGAATCTGTTGTGCGATGAATCCGTTGAAAAAGAGTGTTTTGACGCAAAAGTCTTTTTCAAGGCGGCGCTGACCGCAGGCCGGCAGGCCCAAAACATCGTATTTGATGCCAAGCTGGCCGCGTATCTTCTGAATCCGTCTGCCAGCGATTATACCATTGCCCATCTGGCGGGAGCCTACGGGATCAAACCGGCCTTTGCCTGTGAAGCAGCAGCCGAAGCGGCGGTTCTGGCACCTTTGTGCGAAGCGCTGCGCCAGGCCTGCGCCGACCAGGGCATGGAAAAACTGCTGAACGACATGGAGCTGCCTCTGGCCGAAGTACTGGCGCAGATGGAGCACACGGGCATTTTGGTGGACCGAGAGGGCATTGAGGCCTTCGGCAAAGAATTGCAGACAGCGCTGACCGGGGAGCTGGCAGCCATCTACGAAGCCGTGGGCTATGAGTTCAACGTGAACAGTCCCAAGCAGCTGGGCAAAGCTCTGTTTGAGGACCTGGGCCTGCCCACCCGGAAAAAGACGAAAAGCGGCTATTCCACCAACGCGGAAGTGTTGGAGAGTCTGCGCAAATACAGCCCGGTCATCGACCACATTCTGCAGTACCGCACCTATCAGAAACTGAACTCCACTTACGTAGAAGGTCTTTTGAAGGTCATCGGGCCGGACGGGCGGATTCACTCCACCTTCAACCAGACCGAGACCCGCACGGGCCGTATTTCCTCCAACGAGCCGAATTTGCAGAACATTCCCGTGCGCACCGAGCTGGGCAGCCGGTTCCGCCGTTACTTCATCGCGCCCCAGGGTGCCACCCTGCTGGACGCAGACTACAGCCAGATTGAGCTGCGCATCATGGCCCACATTTCGGGGGACGAGCACATGCGCCAGGCCTTTGCCGACGGCGAGGACATTCACCGGGCCACGGCCACCCGCATCTACGGCGTGCCCGCCGAGCAGGTGACTCCGGCCATGCGCTCTTCGGTCAAGGCCATCAACTTCGGCATCATTTACGGCAAGGGCGCTTACAGCCTGTCCCAGGATCTGGGCATCTCCGTCAAAGAGGCCGAGGCGTTCATCAACACCTATCTGGGCGCCTATCCCAAGGTAAAGGAATACATGGACGCCACCGTGGCCTTCGGCAAGGAACACGGATATGTGGCCACCCTGTACGGCCGGCGCCGGGCGCTGCCGGAGCTGGCGGCCAGCAATTTCAACGTGCGGTCTCAGGGCGAGCGCATGGCACTGAACACGCCTATTCAGGGCACTGCTGCGGACGTGATTAAGCTGGCCATGGTGCGTGTGTTCCGCCGTCTGCGGGACGAAGGACTGCGCGCCCGGCTGATTTTGCAGGTACACGACGAGCTGATCGTGGAGTGCCCGCTGGAAGAAAAAGAGCAGGCCGCCCGGATTCTGGGCGAAGAGATGCGCAAAGCGGCGGATTTGTCGGTACCGCTGGTAGCAGATGTGAACAGCGGCGACACCTGGTACGCCGCCAAAGGATGAGCGTGCAGGTGCGGCCTCTGGCGCCCGAAGACGCGGCGGCGGCCGCTGCGCTGGAGGCGACGGTGCCGGATTCCTGGAGCGAGGAATCCATTCGCGAAACCCTGGCCGAAGGACATTGCTGTGTGGCCGAAGACGGGGACCGGCTGGTGGGATTGTGCCTGTGCGGCATGGTGCTGGACGAAGCGTCGGTGTACGCTGTGACGGTGGATGAAAAGGCCCGCCGCCGGGGTGTGGCCCGGGCTATGCTGAACTGGATGTTTGACCATCTGCGGGAGCAGGGTGCGAAAGCCGTCTTTTTGGAAGTGCGCAGTCAAAACGTTCCGGCCCGGGCGCTGTACCGGGCGCTGGGGTTTGAGGAGGCCGGGCTGCGGCGCGGTTTTTACCGAAACCCGGCCGATGACGCAGTGCTGATGACAAAGGAGCTGTGAGGAAATGGAACTGGTATTGAAAATCGTGGGCGGCATTTTTACGGTGATGGGCGCGATATTCGGCTTTCTGGGGCTTTTTCTGCTGTACCAGCTTGGTTTTGAGCCCATGCTGATCTTCTGCGCACTGGGTGGCATTTTCATGGCAGTCGGTGTCGGACTGCTGATTGCTCAAAACCGAATGCGCCGGCGCCGGGCGCGCCTTCTGGAAGAAGGGCAGCGCATCAACGCCGACATCATTGAAATCGGATACGACACCCGCGTTACCGTCAACGGCCGGTGCCCGCTGGTGATCCGCTGTCAGGCGGTCAATCCCGCGGACGGGTGTGTATACGTGTTCCAAAGTCAGCCGTTCTGGTTTGATCCCGCGCCGTTTCTGGGCAACCGGACGCAGCTTCCGGTGTATGTGGATCCGGACAATTACCGCCATTATGCCGTGGATACCGAAGGCATCGTACCGGCCAAAGGATGAGGAAGGAAGAACAAGATGAAGATATTGGGCATTGAATCCAGCTGTGACGACACCTGCGCGTCGGTGGTGGAAGACGGGCGGACACTTTTGTCGTCCCGCATTGCCACCAGCGCCCAGGAGCAAAATTTATACGGCGGCGTGGTTCCGGAGATCGCCAGCCGCCGCCACATTGAAAACATCTCCGCCGTGGCGCAGGGCGCTTTGGACGACGCAGGCCTTTCCATGGACGACATCGACGCCGTGGCCGTGACCTTCGCGCCGGGGCTCATCGGCGCGGTGCTGGTGGGGGTTAACTTCGCCAAGGGGCTCAGCTATGCCGCGCAAAAGCCGCTGATCCCGGTGCACCACCTGCGGGGACACGTGGCCGCGTTGTACCTGACCCATCCGGACCTGGAACCGCCGTTTTTGTGTCTGGTGGCCAGCGGCGGCCACAGCCACACCGTATGGGTGGAGAGCTATACAAAATTCAAAGTGCTGGGTCGCACGGTGGACGACGCCGCGGGCGAAGCCTTTGACAAGGTGGCCCGCACTCTGGGACTGGGCTATCCCGGCGGACCGGCAGTGAGCAAGGCGGCGCTGGGCGGCAATCCCAAAGCCTATCCCCTGCCCACGCCCCACGTGGAAGGCAAGTACAACGTGAGTTTCTCCGGCCTGAAAACCGCGGTGCTCAACGCCGTAAATCAAGCCCAGATGCGGGGCGAAGAGATCAGCGTCCCGGACATGGCTGCCAGCTTCCAGCAGCGCATCACCGATATTCTGGCTGAGAAGCTTCTTCTTGCCGCAGGCGATCTGGGCGCAAAGAAAATCTGCCTGGCGGGCGGCGTAGGCGCCAACACCGCCCTGCGCCAAAAGCTGGAGCGGGGCGCAAAGCGTCTTTCTGCGCAGCTGTACCTGCCCCAGTTGAATCTGTGCGGCGACAACGCCGCCATGATCGCGGCCCAAGGCTACTATGAATATCTGGACGGAAACGTGGCAGATCTGACGCTGAACGGACTGCCCACATTGAACATCGATTATCGCTGAATGAAAAAGAGGGGGCCAACGCCCCCTCTTTTTTTATTTCTGCCAGACCCAGTGTGCAAAATACCGGTTTTGAGAACAGGCCACAAGCTCCTGTGCATTCCCATTGGAAAAAGCTCTCAGCGACCCCATCTGCTCCTGATTTTCATATCCCTGCTGCGCCATATATTCTTCCAGAGACGCGCCCGGTTTCGCCAGTATCACTTTGGGTGCGCGCTGAATCTCCACGCATTCCGCGTCAGTGAAGAGTACCCGCACCAGCCCCGCAGCCGCCGCGGCCGGATTTCGCACCTCCAGCTTGACGCAAAGCAGCACCGAGACAACTGTCGCACACAGAAACACTGCGGCCAAGATCCAAAGCAGCCGTTTCTTCAAAGGAATTCCTCCTCTCGGTCAGCGCCGGATGAACGCCCGGGCCAGTTTCACCAAATAATAGACCATCAGCAGTCCCACGGCCAACGCAATCAGCCGAACGGCCAGCCGCACATCCGATACCCAAGCAAACCAAAGGAAAAAGGCGCCCACTCCGCCCAGCAGCACAAACAAAAATGTGGCCAGAACAACCCGCACAGCCAAAGGCACCTTGCGGGATTCCGCTCCTGTCATAGAACCTTCCACCAGAACTTCCAAAACAAGTGCAATCAGATCATCCATGGGCGCGCCTCCTCTCCGATGCCCTCATTCTAACAGAGCGGTTTTGTTTTTTCAACGGCGGCATGGATTTTTGCCGTCCGGCATGCTATGATGGGTAAGGTCCGCACAGGACCGCTTTGGATCAAACACAACGGAGGATGAGCAGTGCAGAACAAATTTTGGCGCTATGTACTGCCCAGTATGGCGTCGCAGATGCTGACGGGCTTTTTCATTATTGTGGACGGTTTTTTCATCGGCCAGCGCATGGGCGACGTGGGGCTGGCGGCCGTGAACATTCTCTGGCCCATTGCAGCCGTCATTCAAGCCACCGGGCTGGGTCTTGGTTCCGGCGGCAGTGTTTTGCTGGCCTCGGCCCTGGGAGCCCAGGACGAAGCAAAGGCCATGCGTGCACGGGGCAACGCTCTTTTGTGTCTGGGGCTGGCCAGCGTGTTTCTGACGGTGACCCTTTGGTTTTCCTATCCGGCGCTGCTGCGCTGGCTGGGCGCGGAAGGCGATTTATACGCCCCGGCCGAAGAATACGTGCAGGTTATTATTTTGTGCTGCGCGGCACAGGTGCTGAACAGCGGGGTGAATCCGCTGCTGCGGAGCGCTGGCCGCACGTTTCTTGCCATGACGGGCATGGTGATGGGGCTTTTGTGCAACATCTTTTTGGACTGGCTGTTTATTATGCCGCTCAACTGGGGAATGCGCGGCGCAGCACTGGCCACTGTTCTGGCGCAGCTGCTGAGCGCGCTGTTTCAGCTGACCTGTCTGGTACTCCATAAGCAGCACCCCATGCGCATAGTCCAATTCATTCCTTCCGCTTCTCTGCTGCGACGGCTGGTGTTTACCGGTCTCTCTCCTTTTGGCCTGTCGCTGTCCGCCAGCATTCTGATTCTGTTCAACAACTGGCAGTGTCTGCGCTGGGGCGGCCAGAGCGCTGTAGCAACTTACGCCATTCTCAGTTATCTTCTGGGCAGCCTTCAGCCTTTGCTCACGGGTATCGGCGAGAGGATGCAGCCTCTGTGCAGCTACTGCCGGGGTGCAGGAGACGCGGCTGGGCTTCGGCGGCTGCTTTGGCGTGGACTGCGGCTGGTGTTTCTGTTCAGCACCGTGCTGTGCGCGGCTTCCATTCTTCTGCGGCGCTGGATTCCGCCGCTGTTCGGCGCATCGGATGCCACCGCCGCCGGGGCGGATTTTGCCATCATCTGCGCGGCGCTGTCGCTTCCTCTGTGGGGTGTGGTTCGCCTGTTCTCTTCGTATTTCTACGCCACTCATCAGACAAAGCGCAGCCTTCTGTTCATCTTCGGCGACCCGCTGGTAATCAGTCCTCTGTGTCTATACCTTCTGCCTCTGTTTGCCGGGCTGTACGGTGTCTGGCTGGCAGCACCCGCTGCTCAGCTGATTTTGGTTGCAGTGCTGGCCGGTTCCCTTTGGAGCGAGCGTCGCTTGACCATTTGATTGCCACTTGAAAAGGCCTGTCCATTTGACAGGCCTTTTCTCATTTTAGAGTCTGCGGCACACGACACGCTCCAGCACCCAGCCGTCACAATTTTTCCATGTGGCAGTGAGCACACATTCTGCAGACCGGGCCACACCGTGGGCCTTCTGTCCGCGCAAGCGCACTTCGCATTGCCACCGTCCCTGCACATTTTCTTCCAAAGCCAGCGTGTGAAGCTGCGTCTGAAGCATGCTGTATTCTTCCGATTTTCGCCCTTCCTGCGGCGCACTGCTGAGCAAAAGACAAAACGCCAAAACCGCCGCCAGAAACCCACCTGCCATACGCCGCATATTCTCACGCTCCTTTGCCCACCATTATACTCAATATATTTAGTATAGTCAATGTCTTGAGCATGGTAGCATACAAGAGAGGTGGGGCGCGTGATCAGTTATGAACCGTTTTACAAAACCTTGTATCGCAAAAACATGACCGAATACCAGCTCATTTTCAAGCATGGTGTTTCGGCCAACACTCTGCACCGTATGAAGCATGGTAAAACCATCACCTTGAAAACACTGGATACTCTGTGCTTTATTCTGGACTGCCCTGTCTCGGACATCATCGAATATCGCCGAGAGTAACCGGCATTCTCTACGGCAAGAAAAAAAGCGGGATGCTGTGCATCCCGCTTTTTTCATTAGTTGAGCGCTTTGTAAACGCGTTCCAGTTCTTCCTCATCCTCGCTGACCAACAGCACCGGGTGAGTGTAATCCAGGCTCATCAGACCCAGAATGCTTTTTGCGTCTGCAATGCTTCCCTTGGCGTCATGTACGCCGATATCGTTGTAGCAGCGAGACGCCGCGTTCATGATGTTTTTCACTTCGTTGAAATTGGAGATCTTAATCTGCTTGACCATTGTGGTTTACCTCTCTTTCAGCCAGCATGGATTTTCGTACTCGTAAGGCCTCACCATCCAGTTTATGGTGTACTCTCCCGTCCTTACATTGTGCATTATATCACAATGTTTCCCATTTGTCTTGTATAAAATACACAAATCCTTGCTCTGTGCCCTTTTTTCTCGCTATTCAACAAAACTACATTTGACCAAATATTGGTTTTGTGCAGTTCGGATAGAAAAAATGGGGTTCAAATGATACTAGTTTGTTCCAAATTGAAGGAATTATTCATTTTGCACAACCCAAAAATCCATATTGTTGAAGTGACACACATGGTGTAAGTCAGGACCCCCGGCTAAGCCGGGGGCTTGAGTAAGCCCTGGAAGGGCATAATA
>ERZ894220.259-NODE-259-length-54497-cov-12.0546_pt1 | contig 54497 bp, 43 predicted proteins | sample MGYA00380292_ERZ894220 | MGnify/ENA primary metagenome ERZ894220 (study PRJEB32331, sample SAMN06328446) | human gut metagenome | biome: human gut microbiome; feature: stool | host: Homo sapiens | collected 2014-12-05 ... | reverse complement strand
ACACCCGTAAAATTGCATAAACTCTATGTTTTTAGAGTTTTGCACGTGGCTAATAATAATTGTGTAGGAGGTGTATTTTATGGATGCAATTTCATATAAACAGAAAGAATATCTTTACAGTTATTTCCGTTCAAAGCCTCCGGAGCTTAACTTGCACCTTCATAAATATTATGAATTTCTGTATTTTATATCGGGTGATGCAACGTACATAGTCGAGGATAATCTATATAAAATTCACCCCGGCGATATTTTGCTTACAAGACCAGGAGAACTTCATACGATTTTCTTTCAGTCCGAAAAGCCGTATGAGCGTATTTTTATGCAGATACATCCCGACTTTATCCCCGAATTTGATTTGTTTGATAAAATAAATTCTTCACCTATGGGCGAAGATAACAGAATACCGTCAGACATTGTTCAGTCTTTCGGACTTTACGATTATTTTAAAAATGTTGAACATTACATTTTAAACAGAGTACCCGAAAGTGACGCTATGATAAAATCGTATTTTTTACAGTTTCTTGTCGCGGTAAATCATGCACTTGACAACACCGTTTTGCCTATAAAACCGACAAACAATAACCGTATTGACGATATAATAGATTACCTTACCGATAATATTTCCGCAGATATAACACTGGATTTTTTAGCAGAAAAATTTTTTATTAATAAGTATTATATGTGCCATACATTTAAAAAGCAGACGGGTATTACAATAAAAGAATTTATGAATACAAGAAAAATCACTAAGGCGAAACAGATGCTTTCCGAAGGTGCGGATATTATGGGACTTTGCTATGAATGTGGGTTTAATGATTATTCCACGTTTTATAAAGCGTTTAAAAAACTTACCGGTAAATCGCCGAAAGATTTTTTGACTGGTGATTGATTTTTGCCACTCCGTCACTTCGTGACGCCTCTCCTCAAGGAGAGGCTTTTTGGCTCCAATTGAGGGGAGCTGTCGGCAACGCCGACTGTGGGGTGGCTTCTTAGGGCGTCGTTGCACCGTCCCCTACTGCCTTAATATCTATTATCTATATCTATAAAAAGGGCGACCAATGGTCGCCCCTACATACAATATTATTTAACATAGGCGGTCATCTGCCATTCATATTCGTACGGGCGGTCATTGGCCACTTTAACATTCCAAACAAAAAAGCGGTCAAAGACCGCCGTTTCATCACATCAATGACTCTACATATATTTGAAGTATTTCATCTCTTGACGGAACGAACATACTGTTTAGTGTACCGCCTGCATTTTGAGCAATTTCTGCATACAATTCAAGTTCTTCTTTTTCAAACTTTTCTTTATCACCCAAAATTTTCGCAAGAATATTTTTAAATTCTTCTGCACTGTCTAAATTCATACAAGACAATATTTCCTCAACTCTGTCCTTATCATTTCTTTCAATATACTTTGTAAACTCACCGAGCAATAATCCGTTTGCTCTGCCGTGGTCGATATTTTTGAAATATGTAAGCGAATATCCCATTGCGTGTACCGCTGTTGTTTTCGTTTGCGATATAACAACACCTCCAAGCATTGACGCATAAAGCAGTTTTTCTCTGTCGTCTTCCGTAAGTTCACCACTAATCAAATCGTCAAATGTTGACGCAATAATTTTAACAGCCTCTTTAGCGATTACATCAGCCATTACATTCGCCCTCTTTGACATCATTCCTTCAACCGAATGTGAAAGTGAATCTATTGCGGTATTGACCGTAGTGGCAAGTCCGAGACTTTTTGTGTATTTTGCATCAAGCAATGCGTATGTTGGGAAAAGGCATGGTGACGCAATACTTTTTTTTGTCTGTTTTTCGTGGTTTGTCAAAATCGCATACGGTGTAACCTCCGAACCGGTTCCGGCAGTTGTCGGAATATGTATCATAGGAAGTGCCTTATTGCCTATGTTGCCGTCAAACAAATTCTTTCTTTCAATGTCCGATACTGCCAGCAACGCAATGGCCTTTGCCGAGTCCATCGGCGAGCCGCCGCCTATGGCAATGACAAAATCAACTTCTTCCTCCATTGCCGTTTCCGCACCGTCATACACACACTCAACTGTCGGATTACTCATAACCTTATCGAATATTACATATTCAATATTATTCTTTTCAAGTGCATTTTTGACATCGTCAAGTGCGCCGCTTAATTTTGCGGATTTTTTGCCTGTAACGATAAGTGCTTTCTTTCCTATTTTGAAAACGTCACTGTTTTCTCTGACACAATCCTTTCCCACAATAACCTTTGTAGGCATATAAAATCCCAAATTCATATTTTCACAACCTCACATTCTCAAGCAACAAAAGCAAGCTATTTTGTTGTATAGCTTGCTTTAATTCTTATTTCTTCAATTCTCTTATTTCTTCTCCAAGGAAGCAGAAACCAAAGTAACCCTTTGCCTGAATTTTATCAAGGAATTTAGACAATTTCTTTGGCTTTTCATAGATTACAACATCATAATCCTTACGCAGTTTTTCTGCCTCTTCTATAGCATTTACAATGTCTGCTTTATCGTGAAGTAAAGCAATTCTCTTTTTAGTATCGGGAATTGTATATCCTGCCTCTGTAAGAAGTGAGAAAATTCTTTCAAAACCTATTGAAAACCCTACTGCCGGAATATTTTCACCTGTAAATTTACCGATTAAGTTATCATAACGACCGCCGCCGGCAATAGAGCCTTTAAACTTATCGCTTACGATTTCAAAAACAGTACCTGTATAATATCCCTGACCTCTTACAAGCGAAATATCGAACTTTATCTTATACGCACCGTCCGAAAGTTTTTCAACAGCATTAATTATTGTTTCAATACTTTCGGCAGATTCCTCACCGCAAACATCTTTTACGCTTTCAACAGTAAGTGGTTTTGCGATGACTTCACCGAATTTTGCGATAGCACCGCCGTCAAAGCCTTTATCCGTAAGCTCACCGATAACGCCCTCAGCACCGATTTTATCCATTTTATCAAATGTAATACACACGCTGTCAAGCTGACTTTCTTCAAAACCTACGCCTTTAAGCAATGCTCTTAAAATTCTTCTGTCATTAATTTTTACGGTAAAGTCCTTTATATCAAGCGACAAAAGTGCTTTTGCTGTTGTATGAATAAGCTCGATTTCAGAGCTTATAGAAGATGAGCCGATTATATCAATATCACACTGCACAAACTCACGAAGTCTGCCCTTTTGCGGTCTTTCCGCTCTGTACACCTTATCAATCTGTATACACTTTGCAGGAAGAACAAGTTTTTCACGATTATTTGCATAATATCTTGAAAGCGGAAGTGTAAGGTCATATCTAAGTCCCATATCGCAAAGCTTATTTGTATCACCACTGTCCATTGCTTTCTTTAGCTTATCTCCACGCTTTAAAATCTTAAATATCAAATTAAGATTATCACCGCCGTCACTCTTATCAAGATTTTCAATATCTTCAACTGCAGGCGTCATAATACGTTCAAAGCCGGCGTCCTGATATGTATTTAAAATTTGATTTTGAAGATAATCTCTAAGTCTGACCTCTTCGGGAAGATAATCATTTGTACCTTTTACTGTTGTGATTTTCATTTTCTGTCTCCTTTTGCCATTTTTATCATAAGCTCATATATTTTTTCAAGTGCGTCTACTTTGGCAAGCGGTTTCAAATTTTCCGACATCTCTTTCAATCTGTCCTTATCGCTTATCATAGACATTATTTTATCGTATAATGCGTCAGACGTCAAATCTTTTTCTAAAATTAATTCTGCCGCATTCTTATTTTCAAATTCTCTTGCATTCTGTTCTTGATGGTTACGCACAACATTCGGTGACGGAATAAGTATTGACGGTTTTCCGAGTGCAGCAATTTCGCTTACGGTTATCGCGCCTGCTCTTGATACAACAACATCTGCCGCCGCCATACACTCCGCCATATTGTCAATATATGACACAATCTTTATATTATCCGAAAGAGTTATTCCGCTCTCCTTAATTTTACTCATTATTTTATCATAATTTCTGTCACCGGTTCCGAACAGCAATTCGATTTTATTGTCCTTTGATATTCTGTCAAGCATACCGATTACCGTATCATTAATTCTGTCCGCACCCAAACTGCCGCCGAAAATAAGCACAAACGGCTTTCTTATACCGAGCTTTTCTCTTGACTTTTTGTAATCGGAATGAAGTATTTCACTTCTGATCGGATTGCCTGTTACAACACATTTTTCCTTATGCTGCATATGATTAATTGTTTCTTCAAAGCTGAGTGCAAGATATGTAACATAATTTGCACTGCCTTTTACCGTCATACCCGGATACACATTTTGCTCATGTATAAGCGACGGCACTTTCATTTTCTTTGATGCCATAGTAACAGGGCCGCTTACATATCCGCCCGTACAAACTATACAGTCGGGTTTAAATTCCTTTATAATCTTATTGCACTTTCTTCTTGCGGAAATAAGTTTTTTTACCGTTTCAAAATTTCTGAAAATATGCTTTCTGTCAAAACCTTGTATTTCGATATATTCAATATCATATCCTGCTTTCGGTACAAGTTTTGTTTCAAGTCCCGATTTTGTACCGACAAACAAAGCCTTAAAATCCTTATCCTGTTTAGCTGCATAATCGGCGATTGAAATAGCCGGATTAATATGTCCGCCTGTTCCTCCGCCCGCAAATAATACTCTCATAAATCTTCCTCCACATTAATCTTTTACGGAATGTCTTGATATATTAAGCAATACTCCCATTTCACATAAAAGCGTTATTATCGCCGTACCGCCGTAACTGAAAAACGGCAATGCTACACCTGTATTCGGTACGCTCGATGTTGCAACGGCGATATTAAGTATCGTCTGAATAGCAAGCTGAGCCGCAATACCCACCGCAACAAGTGAGCCGTATGTATCGGGTGCATTCATAGCAATTCTTATTGCTCTTATAATCAACGCCGCAAAAAGCAAAATTACAACAGCCGCACCGATAAGACCAAGTTCCTCACAAACAATCGCGAATATAAAGTCATTATACGGTTCAGGCAAATACGAATATTTCTGTACACTCTGTCCCAAGCCAAGTCCGAAAATACCGCCCGAGCCAATCGCATAAAGTCCTTGCACAACCTGATAACTTTCGTCACGAATATCCGCAAACGGATTCATAAAACTTGTTACGCGTGCCCATCTTACACCGCTGAGTGCGCGGACGCCGATTAAGCCGATCGGCAAAAGAATAAGTGCTCCGATAAGTACGGGTTTAATCGGTGTACCTCCTGCAATCATAACGCTTACACCGATACCGGCAATAACTATCGCACCGCTAAGGTGTGTTTCCATAAGCATCAGTCCGACAACTATAAGCATAACTCCTATATACGGCAAATTACCCTTAAGATGTTTCAAATTATATTTTCCCGAATCGACAAGTCGTGCAAAATACATCGCTATAACGGGTTTCATAAATTCCGACGGTTGAAGCTGAAGAAACGGAGTATTAAGCCATCTTCTCGAACCGTTCAATTTTACGCCCAAACCCGGTATAAGAACGCAGACCAAAAGTATTGTACATACAATCATAAACTTCGGAACGGTATTTTTATATTTGTTGTAATCAATCCTTGAAATAACCCACATTCCGATAAGTCCCAATATTGCACAAAGGAATTGTTTATTAAAGAAGTAGTATGAATTATTATGTAAAGTATTTCCGGCAGGTGCAGACGCCGAGAGCAGCATTACCAAACCGAATGAAAGCAACAATATTACTATAAACAAAAATGTATAGTCTATCTCTCCCATTCGTGCAAGCTTAACCGGTTTTCCTATTTTAGCACGAGTTGTTCGTCTATTCTGTTTTATAGCTCTTTTAGGATATGCAGTCCCTGCCATATCTAAATCTCCTTCCGATTAATTCGTCTTAAATTGCAAAATATGCAACAGCACAAGTAATTACCGTTACCAATGTAAATACCGCAACGATTTTCTTTTCTTTCCAACCGCACATTTCAAAATGGTGGTGAATAGGGCTCATCTTGAATATTCTTCTTCCCTCACCGTATTTCTTCTTTGTATATTTGAAATATGCAGTCTGTATAATTACAGAAAGTGTTTCCATAAAGTATACAAAACCTATCAATATAAGGTGTATAGGCATTTTTAGGTCAATCGCCATAAGTGCAACCGACGCACCCAAGAAAAGTGAGCCTGTATCACCCATAAACACCTTTGCAGGATATTTATTATACCACAAAAATCCTATCAAACCGCCGATTAATGCCGCTGAAAATACAGTCACGCCATACTCTTTAAATACGATATATGACACAAGCATAAAGAATATTCCAACTATTGTCGTTATACTTGATGCCAAACCGTCAAGTCCGTCTGTAAGATTTACAGCATTTACAACACCTACGACAACGAACATTACGAACGGTATGTAAAGCCATATCGGCATTATCCATTCAATACTTGTAAACGGTATTTTAATCGCCGTATCAAGCTCGCCTATGAAGTAAAGCACTGCAATATAAATTGCCGCAAGCACAACTTGCATTATGAATTTCTGCGGTGCTGTAAGTCCGAGATTACGTTTTTTTACTACTTTAATGTAATCGTCCACAAAACCGATAACACCGAAGCCGAGTGAAATTACAAACAATACAATACATCTTGCGTATGTCGTGTTAAAATTACCGTTCATTGCAAAAATGACGGTTGTTACAAGTATCGCAATCGCCATTGCAACTATGAACATAATACCGCCCATTGTCGGTGTACCCGATTTTTTCTGGTGCCACTTCGGACCTTCTTCTCTTATTTCCTGACCGAATTTAAGTTTTCTGAGCCATGGAATAAACACAGGTCCGAACACAAGCGTTACAACAAGTGCAACGACAAGTGTAAGCAATGATGACATTAACATTTCTTTTATCAATTCCATTTTTTAATCCTTTTCCTCTCGTTATTTATTTTTAATTGTGTTATATACTTCTTCAAAGTGCATTCCTCTTGACGCCTTTATAAGCACCGCGTCACCGCTCTTGATTTCGTCTTTGACATAGTTGCACACTTCAAGAGTTTTATCAAATGACACTATATTTTCTACACCGTTATCCTTTGCACCTTGTGCAAGATATTTCATATTTTCACCGGCTGTTATAAGCAAGTCCACTCCGTTCTCCTTGACAACCTTACCGAGATTGTAATGTGCGTCTTTTGCAAAATCGCCCATTTCAAGCACGTCACCCAAAATTGCGACTTTTCTGTTTTTATCTGTATCCGCAAGCACTCCGAGTGCCGCTTTAATCGAATCAGGTGACGCATTATAACAGTCATTGATTATCGTAATACCGTTATATTCTTCAACAGCCAATCTCATTTTTGTAAGCTCAAAACTGCGTATTCCCTCTGCAATCTTATCCATAGGCACATCAAATTCACGTCCTACGCATATTGCCGCAAGTGCATTGTACACATTATGTTTACCCGGAATATTTACTTCAATAGGATATTCGCCGCCGTCAACAACTGCGGTGAATTTAATTCCGTTAAGTCCGTTATTTTCAATATCCTTTGCGTAAACATCATTTTCGGGATTTGTTATACCGTAATATACTACCTTGTATTCACCCATACCCTTTGTTTTTGAAAGGTAATCGTCATCACCGTTTACTATAAGTGTATTATCCTTTGTAAACAGCTTTGTCATTTCCATTTTCGCCTTGAAAATGCCTTCGCGTGAGCCGAGATTTTCAATATGCGACTGACCGATGTTTGTTATAACCGCAACATCAGGTCTGCCTATATCAGCAAGATGTTCGATTTCACCGAAATGGTTCATTCCCATTTCAAGAACAGCCGCCTCATGTTCTTTTTCAAGTCCGAAAATCGTAATAGGCAAACCTATTTCATTATTGAAGTTGCCCATTGTCTTAAGTGTATTATACTTCTGTGAAAGGACTGATGCAAGCATATCTTTAGTAGTAGTTTTTCCCACACTGCCCGTAACGGAAACAGTCGGAACATTATACTTTTGCTTGTAATACTTTGCAATGTCGCCGAATGCTTTTAATGTATCTTCAACCTTTACGATTGTCTTATCTACTAAAAGCTCGGTATCTCTCTGTGTCAAAACAGCCGAAGCACCAAGGTCGAAAGCCGCCTTTATAAATTCGTGACCGTCAAACTTTTCACCGACAAGCGGCACAAAAAGCACACCTGCCGTAACCTTTCTCGAATCACTGATTACATCGTTAAAAGTTTGGTGTATATCACCGCTTAAAAGTGTTCCCCCAGTTGCTTTTAATACATCTTCAATCGTCATTGCCTGCATAATAAATTAAATCCTTTCTCTCTTTTTGTCCTATGCTCAAAAATAAGGGCGGTAGTTTTTCAGCCGCCCTTTTCAATTATTTATTAAGGTGTTTATATACAACAACACGTTCGTCAAAGTCGTGTTTCTCTTTACCAATTATCTGATATGTTTCCTGTCCCTTACCCGCAAGAATGATTACATCATCTTTCTTTGCGTGGTCAAGAGCATATGCGATAGCCTCTCGTCTGTCGACTATTACTTTATATTTTCCGTCTGTGCGTTTCATTCCGACTTCTATCTGTTCTATAATAGAAACAGGGTCTTCCGTACGCGGATTGTCTGACGTTATAATACTGTAATCCGAAAGTTTTCCGGCGATTTCACCCATAATCGGTCGCTTCGTATTATCTCTGTCACCGCCGCAGCCGAACAATGTTATAACCTCACCCTTTGCAAAATCTTTAACGGTTTTAATTATATTTTCAAGACCGTCCGGTGTATGTGCATAGTCGATTATAACCGTATAATCGGTATTTGTAGGAACAACCTCAACACGTCCGACAACTCCTGTTGCATTTTCAAGACCTTTGATAATGGTATCCATATCAATACCCATCTGCAATGCCGCACCCATGGCGCATATTGCATTATACACGCTGAACTTGCCCGGAATTACTATATGAACACGATATGTCTTACCGTCATATTCAACATCAAAATCAGCACCCGATGAGGAAATTTCAATATTTTTTGCTTTAAGGTCGCAACCGTCCGAAAGACCTACTTTTAATATATCGCAGTCATTGTTTGCAACAATCTTCTTACCGCCGTCATCGTCGAAATTAACAACACCCTTATCGCTGATTTTAAACAGCTTAGCCTTTGCATTTAAGTAATTTTCCATAGTCTTATGGAAATCAAGATGGTCACGCGTAAGATTTGTGAACACACCCACGTCAAAGTGACAACCGTGTACTCTTTCAAGTTCAAGTGCGTGACTTGAAACTTCCATTACAACACATTCCGCATCACTGTCAACCATTTCCGCAAATAGCTGTTGAAGTTCAAGTGCGTTTGGTGTTGTAGGTGTTGTACTTTGCGTAACAAGCACCTTGTCGCCGATAATATTTTGATTTGTACCGATAACACCGATTCTCATACCGGCTGTTTCGATTATACTCTTTATTAAATATGTTATTGTAGTCTTACCGTTTGTGCCTGTGATACCGATAAGTTTGAATTTGCTTGACGGATTGCCATAATACTTACAAGCCATTTCCGCAATTTCAACTCTCGAATTTTCAACATACCAAACAGGTACATCTACATCTATTTTATCTTCGGCAACGATTAGTGACGCACCGTTTTTAACTGCCATTTCTGCATATTTATGTCCGTCTGTTTCAAAGCCTTTGATACATACAAAAATGTTTCCCGGAAGTACGTTTCTTGAATCGTACGCTATTCCGGTTATATCTATATCTTCATGCTCATCAAGCCATTTACTGCCTAATAATTCACTTGCTAACATTTGATATTTCCCCCTGTCCTATTAGTCTGAAGTTACTTGGCGGAATTCCACGCCTATTACTGTCGCAGGTGTAACCTCCTCGCCTGCCGCTATGCTCTGATTTACCGCATACGCACTCGACACTTCACTGTGTCCCGCACCGACAATCTCAAAGTTCAGTCCGCTCATTTCAAGAGTATATTTCGCATTATCCACGGACATTCCTTTAAGATTAGGTACTGTTACCGTATGTGTTTTGTCAATTTCTTCTGTATATAATATTACCGTTGAATCTTCGTTAAGCATTGTACCCGGTTTCGGAAGCTGGTCAACTACCGTATCACCGTCACCTCTCACTTGAACATTCAACTTTTTGTCAACAATGGCTTTCTTCGCCTCTGTCAAATCCATTGTTCTAACGTCAGGTATTTCCTGCTTAACGTCAGGTTCTTCATTTTCTGTGTACTGCTTTTCAACACCGAGATAGTTTAGTACATCTTCAATAACTTCACCTGCCAAAGGTGCGGCTATTGTACCGCCGTACTTGTTATCAACCTGCGGTTCGTCAAGCATTATAAGACACACTATTTCCGGATCGTTTGCAGGAGCAAAACCGATAAATGATGCAATACGTTTTTCTTCGTCACGGTTACCTTTTTCCGAAGTACCTGTTTTACCTCCGATACGGCAGCCTTTTACATACGCATTTTTACCTGTTGATGTCGGCAACGATACAACCGATTCAAGAATTTCTCTCATTTGCTGAGATGTTTCTTCCGAAATAACTCGGCTTATAACCTCCGGCTCATACGTTTTCAAAATTCCGTTTGAGTTTCTGATTTCCTTTACAATCTGCGGTTTCATTCTTTCACCGCCGTTGATAACCGCCGAAACGGCTGTTACAAGCTGTATCGGTGTTATTTGGAAACCTTGACCGAATGAACTTGTCGCAATATCGACTTCACTCATTTTATTATGGTAATAAATACTTGACGCCTCACCGACAAGTTCGACGTTTGTCTTTTCGGTAAGACCGAATGCAGTGAAATATTCCATAAATTTCTCATATCCAAGTCTTTCGCCCAATTCCATAAATACAGGGTTACAAGAGTTTCTTACGCCCTCTACAAATGTTTGAGCGCCGTGACCGCTCTTGTTTGCACAACCAATTTTTCTGTCGGCAACAATCTTAAATCCCGGGCAATAGAATGTTGAATTAAGGTCTACAACGTGTTCTTCCAAAGCCGCCGCCGCAGTAATAATCTTAAATGTCGAGCCCGGTTCATATGTATCCGAAATAACCTTGTTTCTCCACATTTTATTTCTTATTTTCGCAATGGCCTCGTCACTTAAATTATTCGGATCTTCTGTCGGTTTCGGTGTTGCATTGGGATCGTCACTTGTGTCATCTGATGTATCATATCCCAAATCTATCGCATATTTTTCAAACTGGTCAATATCATACGGATTATTTACGTCAAAATCAGGCTTAGTTGCCATTGCAAGTATTTCGCCCGTTTTCGGGTTCATAATAATACCTGCCGCACCCTCTTTAAGCTTGTTTTCCGTAACCGCCTCTTCAAGGTGCTTTTCAAGGAAATGCTGGATTGTTTCATCAATCGTAAGTACAACGTCATCACCGTTTTGAGAACTGTTCAAATACTCATTTTGTTGGTCTTTAAGTGTTGTACCCTTTGCCGACTGATTAGTTTCTATACTTCCGTTACGCCCCATAAGCTCATCGTCGAAAGTAAGTTCAATTCCCTGCAAACCGTTATTGTCATATCCCGTAAATCCCAAAATATGCGGTGCAACGTTGAACGGATAATATCTCTTTGAATCATTTTCAAAATATACCCCTTTAAATGCTTTTGCAATCGTTGCGTCAACATCTGAATCTCTTAATTTCTTTACCGCCTCGGTCTGTTCGTTCGTAAGACGTTTTTTTATAACTTGGTATCTTGAATTTTTTGTTATAATCTTAAGGATTTCGTTTTGATCCATATTCAAAACAGGAGCCAATCTTGCGGCGATTACTTCACTGTCACCGTCCGCCTCAATATCCTTAGGATTGCAAATAAGTGTGTTTACCGTTGCACTTTCCGCAAGCACTTTACCGTTACGGTCGTAAATATCTCCTCTTGAGGCTGTAACAATACTGCTGCCCTGCTGTTGTGCCTTTGCCTTGCTCGAAAGCTCGTCACCTCTGATTATCTGCCAATATGCCACTCGCAAAACAAGCAACGCAAGCATTACAGCAACGATACACACCATAAATATCGTTTTCTTTTTAATTTCATTTAATGATGGTTTCATTAATTTATCAATTCCTTTTAATACTTTAATAAATGTACATTTTTCATAATTTTATAATTATAGAAGTCCATTTTTATTTTATGCTGAAAAATTGTACAATATTACCACCAATCTTTTTCAATACAGACACAATACCGTGTCCAAAACCCTCTACTTCACCGGCAGTTTTCTCTGTCATATCATCTTGCTTTACGTTTACATATATTGTCTGATACTTTTCAGGTCTTTGCATACCCAATCTTGTTGTTGCCTCTTTTTCAATTTTTGTAAGGTCAACACTCTGTTCAAGGTCAAAAACCATCTGACTTGTTGCTGATTCAAGCGTTGTAAGCTGACTTTTAAGTGACGCAACCTGTTGGTTCATTTCATTCACAGCAACGAATTTTGAAATCATAAATCCTGCTGATACAGCCAAAAGCACTGTCACGCATATTCCACGAAAAATTGTTCTCTTATACTGCATTTGTTCATGATTCCTCTTGTTACTGACTGCTGTGGTATTAACTGTTTTCTCTTTTCTCTTTTGTGGTTTTCTCTTTTTTATCGGTTCATCATACTGTTCCGGCAATTTATATGCCAAATTTCCGTATTCCACAATAATTCTCTCCCTTAATTATCCTTTAGCCTATCCTATAATTTTTCGGCAATTCTCAATTTTGCACTTTTTGAACGTGAATTATGTTCAAGCTCTTCTTCCGACGGTAAAATCGGTTTCCTTGAAATAATTTTAATTTCCGGTTTCTTACCGCATACGCATACCGGAAATTCTTTCGGACAAGTGCAACCCCTTGCCAAATCCTGAAATGTTTTTTTGACAATTCTGTCCTCAAGTGAATGGAACGTTATAATCGCCAATCTCCCGCCCGATTTTATGCTTGACACAAAGTCTTTAATAGCATTTTCCAATATTCCGAGTTCGTTATTGACTTCAATTCTTATCGCCTGGAACACTCTCTTTGCAGGATGTCCGCCTTCCATACGGGCTTTTTTCGGTATTGCCGCCTTTATGATTTCAACAAGTTCAAATGTTGTTTCAACAGGCTTTGTTTTACGTTTTTCACAAATAAATTCCGCAATACGCTTTGACCACTTTTCTTCGCCGTAGTCATAAAAAATACGCATCAATTCCTCACATGAATATGAATTTACAACGTCATATGCCGATTTCGGCGAAGACGTATTCATTCTCATGTCAAGAGCGGCATCGTGCATATAGCTGAAACCTCTTTCGGCATTATCGAGCTGATATGAACTCACGCCCAAATCAAGTACCGCACCGTCAATTTCATCAATATCAAGTTCTGATAAAATATCCTTAATCTCGCTGAAATTGCGATTTACGAACGTCACTCTGCCGTCAAATTCTTTAAGACGTTCCTTTGCCGCCGCAATAGCCTCTTTGTCTTGGTCTATACCGATAAGTCGGCACGAATCGTTTGTTGACAAAATACCGTGCGAATGTCCGCCGCCGCCGAGTGTGCCGTCTGCATATATACCGTTCGGTTTGATATTCAGCGCGTCAATGCTTTCCCCAAACAATACTGAAATATGTTTAAATTCCATTTTGATTCCCTTTCAATTATTTTTTTGAACCGTCAACACTTTATCGACAACCTCAAATCAAATATTAAGTCCGTAATTTAATATTCCGTCCATCATAATATCGTCTGAAAGTTCATCTTGGTATCTATCCCATTCTTCACTGTCCCATATTTCAAGACGTGTGTTTGCACCTACAAGCACAACATCTTTTTTCAGGTTAGCATATTCCATCAGACGCTTTGCGATTGGCACTCTGCCTTGCTTGTCTATAACGGCTGAAGTAGCCTTACCGAAAAACAAACGTACAAAAGCCGCAGCATTTCTGTCTGTGGCAGTTGGGAGTTGATTAATCTTTTCAGAAATCTTATCCCATTCCTCTTGTGTGTATAATTGAAGGCATTTATCTGACATTGAACGAGTAACGTACACTGTTTCGGACATATTTTCTCTAACTTTGGCAGGCAAGATAATTCTTCCGCGCTCGTCAAGCTGACGCGGATATTCGTCAACAAAATTTACCATATTCAATGTCACCTGCCTTTTTATTGATTTATGGGTTACTCTCTCCAATTTGACCGTTTGTCATCCCAAACGCTCCAATTCACTCCCATTAACTCCATTTTACCCTAAATCAATCAAAAGTGCAATAGGTTTTTTGTATTTTTTTCAGCTTGTACATCTCATTTTAACTCATTTTACTGTTTTGCTTGTAAAATTAAGCTAAATGGGATATAATTAGCTTAACTGCATTTTTAATCACATATATATTTGGTGTTGAGTTTACATAATTGCACACTATATATTGTGGTTGTTACTATTATATCACAAATATTTCAGTTTGTGAATAGAATTTTTAAAATTCATTTGCAGAATTGTTACAGAATAATTTCAAAGCAAAACATTATTTTTTGGAGGATATACATAATGGAAAAATCAGAAGAAAAAATCATAAATCAGCTTACGTCTGAATTTAACTTACACCCCGAACAGGTTACAAACACTGTAAAACTGATTGATGACGGAAACACAATTCCTTTCATTGCCCGTTACAGAAAAGAGGCAACAGGCTCTCTAAGTGATGAAATATTACGAGATTTTTACGACAGACTTTCATATTTACGTAACCTTGAAGATAAAAAAGAAGAAATATTGCGTTTGATTGACGAGCAAGAAAATTTGACCGTTGAAATCGCAAAATCAATCGAAAATGCCGTAACATTATCGGAACTTGAGGATATATACCGTCCGTTCAGACCAAAACGCCGCACAAGAGCGACTATCGCAAAAGAGAAAGGACTGGCACCGCTTGCCGAAATTATCCTTGCACAAAATCCGAATGATAATATAGAAAGTATTTCGCTTGATTTTATCGACGCCGAAAAAGATGTTGAAAGCAGTGAAGATGCAATAGCCGGTGCTATGGACATAATCGCCGAAGAAATCAGTGATAACCCCGAATACAGAAAAGATATTCGTCAAAAAACAATCGACTTTGGTCTTTTGGTTTCAAAAGCGTCAACAGAAGACGACAGTGTATACCGTCTTTACTATGATTTTGCCGAACCAATAAAAAAACTTGCAAACCACAGATTGCTTGCGATAAATCGTGGCGAAAAAGAAGGATTTTTATCGGTAAAAATTGATATTGACGAAGAAAAAATCACAAACTATCTTTTCAGACGACTTACTCCAAAACACGAATCACCGTCTACAATGTATGTCAAACTTGCCGCCGAGGACAGTTATAAACGACTCATCGCGCCGTCCATATCAACAGAAATACGCAATATGCTTACGGAAAATGCCGAGGAGGCATCAATAAAGGTATTCAATCAAAATCTTTCGGGACTTTTATTGCAACCGCCTATTAAGGATAAAATCGTTATGGGCTTTGACCCAGGTTACAGAACAGGGTGCAAAGTCGCGGTTGTGGACGAAACAGGCAAAGTCCTTGACACCAATGTTGTTTACTGCACATTGCCTAACCACGACAAAGACAAGGCCAAGAAAATTCTTACGGATATGATTTTAAGAAACAACGTAAACTTAATTTCAATCGGTAACGGAACAGCCTCAAAGGAAAGTGAAATATTTATTTCCGACCTTTTAAAAGAAATTGACCGAGAAGTATTTTACATTATGACAAACGAGGCAGGTGCGTCTGTTTACAGTGCGTCAAAACTTGCAACTGAAGAATTCCCGCAATATGATGTTGCACTCAGAAGTGCCGTTTCAATAGCAAGACGTGTGCAAGACCCGCTTGCAGAGCTTGTAAAAATTGACCCTAAGTCAATCGGTGTCGGACAGTATCAGCACGATATGAACCAAAAGCGACTTGGCGAGGCACTCGGAGGAGTGGTTGAAAATTGTGTAAACAGTGTCGGTGTTGACCTTAATACCGCCTCTCCGTCACTGCTTTCATATGTTGCCGGAATTAACAAAACCGTTTCAAAAAACATAATCACATATCGCGAAGAAAACGGTAAATTCAATACAAGAAAAGAACTTTTGAAAGTGCCAAAACTCGGTGCAAAAGCATTTGAGCAGTGCGCAGGTTTCTTGCGTATAACAGACGGTGACAACGTCCTTGACAACACCTCCGTCCACCCTGAAAGCTACAAAGCCGCCGCGCAGCTACTTAAACATATGGGATATACCGAACAAGACGTTCAAGACGGCACTGTTGCGGATTTAAAGCAACGTCTGTCGAAAGAAAATACACATAAATTAGCCGAAGAACTCGGAATAGGTGAAATCACTTTAAAAGACATTGCCGACAGTATTATAAAGAAAGGTCGCGACCCGCGTGAAGAATTGCCGCAGCCCGTTTTAAGAAGCGACATTCTCTCAATGGAGGACTTAAAACCGGATATGGTACTGACGGGAACGGTGAGAAACGTTATAGATTTCGGTGCATTTGTCGATATAGGTGTTCATCAAGACGGACTTGTACACATATCGCAAATATGCGACCGCTACATCAAGCACCCAACCGACGTACTTTCAGTCGGTGACGTTGTGAAAGTTCGTGTACTTGAAGTTGACGTACCGAAAAAACGTATTTCACTTACTATGAAGGAGGTATGATTATGAACAACATTGCTTTTCCTAAACTCGGTATTTCTCTAAACATTTCACCTGTCGCATTTTCAATAGGTTCAAAGCCTATTTATTGGTATGCGCTTATCATTCTTTCGGGTTTTCTTTTAGGATTGTTTTTCGTTTATAAAACCTGCGAAAAGCGTGGTGTGAAAAAAGATAATGTATGGGATATCGCCTTGTTCGGACTTATTTTCGGAATAATCAGCGCAAGAATATATTATGTGCTTTTCGCACTCGATGAATTTGACTCGATAGCCGATATGTTTAAAGTCTGGAACGGCGGACTTGCTATTTACGGCGGTATTATCGGTGCGATAATCTCAACCGTTATATACTGCAAAGTTAAAAAGCTGAATATCGCCAAAGTCTTTGACGTATGTGCACCCGGTCTGTTTATCGGTCAAGCAATCGGACGTTTCGGAAACTTTGTAAACGTCGAAGTGTACGGCGGTGAAACAAACAGCCTTTTCGGTATGTCCATAAACGGTGCAGCACCTGTTCACCCATTATTTTTATATGAATCGATATGGAATGTTATCGGACTTGTGATACTTCTTCTGATTCGTGACAAGAAAAAGAATGACGGGCAGGTATTTTGTTTCTATATTTTCTGGTATTCATTCGGCAGACTGTTTCTTGAAGGTATGAGAAATCCGAATTATATATTATATGTAATTCCAAATGTTCTCGGCATTTCTCAGCTTGTTGCAATACTGTTTATGATTGCCGCTGTGTCAGCTTTTGTCGTTTTACAGGTTAAAGCGAAGAAAGATAATGAAATTTAAACGGTTGTGTCGTTTTCTGCAACACGAAAGTTGCTCCTTTTATACCACAATATATTGACAAGTTTTATCATATATTGTAAAATAAATACAACAAGCAGTGGTTTATATATAACCGTGTAATCGAAAGGAGCATACATAAATGAACAACATTAAACAACTGAAAACAGACTTTAATAATCTTATAATTGAAAAAAATTATTGTCTTTCCGACCCCGAAGTCGTATCAAAAGCAATAGAACTCGAAAACATACTGAATAACACATTAAAAAAATCGCAGACCTTATAGTCTGCGATTTTTGTTTTTAAATTTGTTATTGAGCATTTTCGCAAAGTGCTGTCATACTGCCAAGCGAATTCCACATAAATACTTTCAAATTATTTTCTTTGATACTGTTTTCAAAAACAATTTCACTGTTCAAATATTTGCCTTTTTCAACATTGGCAACAGGAACTGTCTTGATTTCAACAAGTTTACCGTCCTTGTCATACAATGCACCTATCAATGAAATGTCATCAACATCTTCATCAACAACCGCATATGTTACCGTAGCAGTCTTATCGTCTTTTCCGCTTACTTTCACTTCTGAAAATTCAAGAGGTTCTTCACCTTGAACAAATTGTGACACTTTAATTCTGTCGATACCGTTCGGAACAGCCCAGTTAGGTGCCGCACCGGCGCGAGTAAATCCGAATTTAACAGCATTTGCCGCGTTATCTGTAGTATAATCGCCTACTTTTGTTCCGTCAAACCAAAGTGATGCTACACCTGTAGCAGTATTAACCGTCACTTTAACATTCTTAGTGTATATTTGATTTGCACCGTTGAATATGCTGTCATTTGTGCCGTCACTGTCGCTGTCAAGCCATGTTGCTCCGCCGTCTGTGCTTAGGAACATCTTATAGCCGTTTGTCCAGCCAAGACGAATATTACCGATTTGAAGATACTCAAAGTTACCTTCTCTGCTTACCGCATTTCCGAAATACCAATCAACATCATACGTTACAACAGCATTATTGCCTACTTCAAAAGTCTTTTCCGCACTGTATTCACCTGTCGGTTGAGTCGCATTATACCAAATACGGTTATTATCGCTGTCTACAGCAAGTGACGCAGTGTCAGTACCTACTTGTGTCCAATCTGTCAAGTCACTTTCAGCAAATTTGCTGTCACCGCCCTTGTTATACAATTCTTCTGTTACACCCGAAGCAGTTGTTGTCATTACATATGACAAATTTGATATTGATGGTTTTACACTTATCGTAGCATTTTCTTTATCTCTTGTTGTATAATACTTTAATGTTTTAAACTTCGAACCGTTTAATGAGAAACTTTTCTCATAAATATCTCCTGCACCATCTCCACCGATTACTTTGGCATTGCATACATCATTTGAATAATCAAATTCAAGTTCTACCTCCCACTTCGTCATACTGCGTCCGAATGGGCTGTTATTCTTGCTTTCTACAAGTTTCCAAGCACTGCTTGCCTGTTGTTCCGTCCCTTCGCCAATCTTACTTTGAGTTTGCTGAGCCACAGTATTATGCGCTTGTGATAATGTTAAAATATTTTTACCTTCAGAATCAAGAAATTGAAGTCCAAAAGTATACTCATGACCAGTCCAGTTTACACCGCCAATCGTTCCGCCGTCAACACGTTGACCACCGGTATTGAACTTAAATGATATTTTTGCTTTATTATCACTAAATACTTCAAAGTCTTTATAAACTTCTGCTCCGACATTAGAATTAGTTTGTTCCAATGACATTCCTTTCGCAGTTGACGATACCAATTTAGTTTCACTATCAGTATTAGACAACACAAACTCATTGTTACCCGTTGCGTCAAATACATCTATCGGTTTAACTCTTACCACACACTTTGCGGTATATCCGCCGTCTGTTGTAGTCGCGGTTACAACTGTTCTGCCGTAGCTTTTACCCGTGATTGTACCGTTGTCCGAAACCGCTGCGATTTCAGGATTTTCCGATGTCCATTCTACAGACTTATCCGTAGCGTCATCAGGCATTACCGTTGCGGTAATTTGTTTTTTGTAACCCATTCCCAAATCAATTAGTTTTTCCGAAATTCTTATGCCCGTAACTGCATTTTGCGTAACAGTCACTTCACAAGTATCTGTAAAGTTGCCGTCTTTGGTTGTTGCCGTTATAGTTGCAGTTCCGGCTGAAATACCTTTCACAACACCGTTTGTAACAGTTGCCACGTTTGTATCGGACGAAGTCCAAGTTATAGCTTTTCTTGTCGCATTTTCGGGTGTGATAATTGCATTGATTGTTTCTGTCTTGCCTTTTTCAACTTCTATTGACTTTTTCTCCAAAGTCATTCCCGTAACCGCTACTTGCTCCGGTGCCGAATATGTCACCTTTGTATAAGGTACTGCCGGTGCAAGATAGTTAAGTGTATTGCCGCTTTCGTCTGTTGCAAGTGCCACAGAACCTATATAATAGCTTGCGTGTGTCGGTTGGTTATATCCGACATTCTGCCACGCAACCGACAATCTGTATTGGCAGTCGTGCATTAATGTTGTAATTCTGTAATCTGTAGGTATTGTAGAGGTATATATTCTCAAATATGCCTGATCCGTTGCCGAGCCTTTGTTTACCGGCATTATAATTTCTTCACGCCAGTCGCCCCAAATATCGGCAACAAGCGAAGGATTTCTCTTTGAGTAGTTGTTTGTAGAACCGCCTGTAAGTGTGTATCCGTCTGACGGACCGTAAAATCTCTTTGTTGTACCTGTTGCGGCATAATATTTTTGGATAATGTTTGCGTCAAGCAACTCACGGCTCAAATCGCCGTCCCAATATACAAGGAAATTATCAAAGGTACCGCTTCCCGCACCAGCCGGTTTTGCGGCAACATCATCACCGTTTAAGTCGTGAGCATTCGCAATTCCGCTGCTCCAACCTATCGCCAATGCATTTGAATGTTCCTTTGCGTAGCTATCATCAATGTTATCCATAACACCACGTCCGTTATCACTTGATGTAGTCAGTTTTCCGGAACCCCAAAAATGCTTTCCTGTGCTTGCGACTCTTAAATCTTCGGCATACTTTTTAAATTCCTCCTCTTTTACCGAAAATACTTCTTGAGTGCCGTCATTATTAAAGTCGCTCATATGCATTGCGTCACCGTGTCCAAGACCTGTATTTCCGAGAACTGTTTTACCGTCATCATCAAGTGCAGCACTTCCGTAAACAATTTCGTCCTTGCCGTCATTGTCAATATCGCCTACAGAAAGATTATGATTTCCTTGTCCATACAGTGTCGTTGAACTTTCACTCTTCTTACCTTTATGCTCCCACTGCATTGTAAGTTCAGTACCGTCCCATGTATATGCACGAATTACAGAGTCGTGATAATAACCTCTGCACATAACGATACTCGGATGAATACCGTCAAGATAAGCCACTGCCGCAAGGTATCTTTCACTTCTGTTATACTTTGCCCCGCTGTCGCCCCAATATTGATTTTCTGCCGCATCATACGGAATATAGTCCGTTGTATAAAGTGCGGCACCTGTTTCGCCGTCAAATATGGTTAAATACTGCGTAAACGGATTTTTACCCTTTAATCTTCCGCTTGTGCCTATATATGATTTTGTATTGTCGGTATTTCTGATTTCGTCAGTATCACCGACTTCCGTAACGTAATGACCTGTGCCGTCAACCGTACCGGGTGCTGTTTTCATTGCCACTTCTGACTTTCCGTCACCGTCAAAGTCATACACCAAAAATTGCGTATAGTGTGCACCTGATGTAACATTTTTACCCAAATCAATACGCCACATATAACCGTCATTGTTCGGATCAATCTTATATGCGTCAATATATGCATTACCTGTAAAATCCGCACCGGCACTGTCTTTTGAGTCTGTCGGGTCCCACTTTAATACAATTTCATAATTGCCGTCACCGTCAAGATCGCCGACAGACGCGTCATTCGCACCGCCTTCGTGGTTTTTGTCAACAGTGTAATAATTTGAAATCTTGCCGTCACCCATTCTTTCTACCGGATCAGGACGTGAAATAGGAATATCTACATATGTAAATGAATTTTTCTCACTGTTTCCATTTCCGACCTCATTTGACTTTGCACAGTTGTTGTTTGAAGTAGGTGTAACTTCAGTTTCCTTAGACGCGTCCTCACCCGCTTTTACAACCTTGTATTTATCCGATGCAGTACCCGATGTATCAATCCAGTTTGTAGCGTCATGTACACCTGTTGTATGTATTTTTGTACCGTTTTTATAAATATCGAATGCTTGATTTTCAAGGCTTTCGTCACCAAGCAATCTCCAACTCAAATATACACCGTTAACTGCCTGACCTCGTGTATCTGCCGTTGTCTTAACAGCAATCAAACCACGATTAAGCTTTTCCATTTGACGTGTATTTGTTTGATATTGCGGAGTTTTAACTTCCGCGGCGTTTGCCGGTAAGGCAAAACTGCCCATTGTGGCGGTCATTGCAACTGCAACCGCCGCACTTATCACTTTTCTGTTCATTATTAAATCTCTCCCTCAAAAATAATTATAATAATATTTTATAACTTTTTACGGAATTTCTCAATATAAAAAACAGTCATATTTTTTTTTAAGTCACAAATTTTGGCATTGTTTTTTGTGCAATTTCACCTATTTTCTATTTCAACACCTGTATAATATGTTTTTAAAATTTCCTTATATGTCTTTCCCTGCCTCGCAAGGTAATCTGCACCATACTGGCTCATACCGACGCCGTGACCGAACCCTTTTACTCTCATTTTTATATCGCCGTTTTCTTGCGATATTTCAACATTTGTGGAACGCAGTGAAAATATATTTCTAAATTCTGTTCCTTTTATATTTACTCCGCCTACATCAAGTGTTACAATACCGCCTGCATTTGAGCGGTTAATGTTCGATACAAGTCCATTATTCCAATCCACACCGTCAATTTTTTCTTCCGCAATATTTTTAAATTCCTGTTCACTCAATGTCAATTCACTGTGATACTTTGGCGATTCTTCATCTCCCGCACTTGCGACACTTTGCAAATACGGCACGTCCGCCCCCCAAACGTCAACTGCCGATTCCGTTATCCCCGACGAAGTTGAATGAAATACCGCCGATATTATTTCATCGTTGTACGTCATTATCTGTCCTGTAGTTTCGTCAACCGCTGTGCTTATTTTGTTCCAATTTTCATCGGCACCGGCACCCCAGCTTTCTCTCCGCTTATCCTCCGAAATATACGCCTGACAGTGCGTTGAATCGGTGCATATCACCGCACCGTTGTGACTTTCGGCAATGTTGCCTTTATCTTTTTCGGCAATATGTGAGTACAGATAAGTTCTTGCCGCAACGGCTTGTGCCTTTAATGCCTCTTCCTCAAAATCAGCAGGCATTTCCGCCGCCACCACGCATTTTAAATATTCATTAATATCCATATCTTTAACACAATCTTCTTCCGACACATACACACTTACCGTTCCGCTCTCAATCGGACTTTGTCCTTCTCCACTGCCACCGATTAACCAAACTATCGCAAGCGGCAAAAGCAACGTAATAAAAATGATTATAACAACTACTAAAAGTATTTTTTTCACACCCAAATCCCCTTTTTAGTTTATGTATATGGAAGCAGGCACAAAAAAAGAACTTCCCGTTCGGGAAGTTCTTTTTAGTTAATTAGTCTTGATTTGCGTTTGCCAAATCAGCACTAATAATTTCATATAGAGATTTTACGATACCTTTCGCATCTGCACCGTCACCGTAGCCCTTAATCATAAGTTCAGCGGCGATTGTACCGTTCGAATAGTGGTTATGGTCACCAAAACACTTAATAATCGCTTGTGCCGCAGCATCCTTTGATTCATAACCGTTTGTAGCATAATCATTTACATATGCGTTAAATGCAGCGTCTGCCATCTTACCGATGTCAACAAAACCAACTATATTCGCATCATAATTTTCACCGTCTGCTGTTGTTCTTTCTGTATAAATGTTACGAACAATAACATCACATTCATCTCTACGATATGAATCAAAAGTATTTGTTGATGAGTTGTATCCACTCGCATAAGCGCCTACTGCACCGTGAGGCGAATATGAGTTAAGAATTATCTTTGCACCCATAGCTTCACAAGCATCAATATAGTAGTTAAAGCTTGCTTCAAAAGCTGAACCCATACCATTAGTACCCATATCACCAATCATTACATAGTCACCAGGTCTAATATTAACCAAAACTCTGTCAATAAATTCTCCACCTGTGTAGTATGTTGATAGATTCTTACCTCCTCTACCATTGTTAGAGAATGTTGCAATGTCAGGAAGCTGCGAATATGTAGCATAATCTCTTGCCATTACATACGCCCATGAACCGTTGTTTGCGATTGTTGAGTCACCTACTGTATAGATATGTGGTTTTACGCCTGCTGTCTTATCAGTAGCCTTTTCAATTACTATTGACGCAACTTGTGGTGATTGTGTAAATGCCAAGTCAAGTACATCATCAATTACAGGAACTGCATATGTTACACTTTTTAAAGTATCATTTGCACGTTCTGTGCCTGTTAAGTCAGCATTTACTTTTTCCGATGCAAGTTTACCCTTATAAGTAATAGTTACATTATAAACTTTCTTAGGAGTAACCTTAGTTTTAAATGTAAATTCACCTGCAAGATAATCGCTGTCGGCACTTTCTACACTTGCTGTACCACCTATTGTAGGTGTACCGTTCTCAATACCGTATCCTGTTGCTTCTGAATATGCTGTTGTCGGCGTCACTGCTGTATAGCCTTCCATAAGTGAGTCTTCACCGTCACCGCCGAAGTCAAATGCAAGACCGTGAATTGTTACCTTTACAGCCTTTGTGATTGTTTCATCACTTCTGTTTGTACTTGTTGCACGAATATAAAGTGTTGTTGCCGAAGCAGAAGATGAAACTGAAAGTTCACCCTTATTTGCGTCAAATGCTACACCTGTCGGCATTGTTGTAAGTGGGTTTGTGTTATTCTTATCATATACGGCATATGTAACTGTTTTACCAGGAATATCCATAGGTGTCTTATCTGTTGAAGATGTAGGACCTACAACCTTAGCCGCATATGTATACTTATCTGTTGTTCCGTCTGTTAGAGGAATTGAGATACTTGATGTTGACTGTGTAAATTGAATACTGTCTTGTGAACTTGTCAAGTTTACTTCTAAAGTCTTTGTAACTCCGCCGATTGTAACCTTAATCGGAAGTGTACCTGCAGGCGCACCTGCTTTTACAGTAAGAGTTGCCTTATGTGAATCTGTAGTATCCGGTGTAATTACAATACTTGATGTATCTGTAACGCTTTCATCAAACGCCCATGTTGCTTCACCGATCATATCATAGCCTTCAGTTGAAAGTGCTTTTGCAGTAAGAGTTGTTGTTACATCACTTTCACCTGCTTCCGGAATTGAAATAGTTTCGTCTGCAACAGTTGTTGTAAACTTAGTTCCGTCAATTTCCGGTGTATACATCTTTACGTTGTTAAAGTCTAATTCGCCTTGTGAATTATCAGGTGTTCTGTAGCATAGATATACAGGAGCTGTTGCACCTGCGTTTACAAACGCAGTTACATCTGATTCACCAAGTAATGTACCCTCAGCATCATAAACCTTTGCAAAGCATAGCTTTGAAGTTACGTCTGCCGAAAGAACTATCTTATACCATGTACCCGGAACAGCGTCACAAATCTTTTCGCCGCCGTTTAGGTTAAATTCAGTACCTGTGAAGTTAAAGCTGATTGCTGTTGCATTAGCTGACCAAGTTACAGGATTATCTTGCTTAAACAAGATTGATGAGTTATTATTATAGAACTTAACATCTTGAGTAATAATAACCTGACCTGTAGGAGCATTGTCAAGCTTATTTACTGCAAAGCTTGAACTGTTTGTACCTGTTGATTTAAGTTTCAAGAACTTCTTATTTGTTGTCGAATCCTTAGCAAGATACAGACCTCTACCTGTATTACCGCCGTAAGCAGCCCAGTCACCTGTAACTACTTCTGTTGCACTCTTATTATCTGCTGATGTTACTGCTTGGTATCCTACCATATCATCTGAATACCAATCAAAGTTTGTAACATAACCAGGCTTTGGAAGAAGAACACCCGATTGAGAAGTCTTTGTCGGTACGATTGCCATAGGCTTTGAAATTGTTATTGTTTTACCGTTATATGTAACAGTTGCTTTTACTTGTCCGTAGAAGTTGAATGCTTGACTCTTTAGTGCAAAGTTTACACTTGTCGGAGTTTGTGTATCTTTAATAACTTCTGCATATGAATCACAATACTCATTTCCGTTTACATCATCAGTTGTAGCACCGTTACCGCCTTCGGCAGCCTTTGATGCAATATGTCTGAAACCGTCAAATTCCCAATCTACATTTAGGTCTGTAACTCTTGAATCAGGATTTGCTGTAAGATCTGTACCGATTTCACCAACAAGCTTTACAGAAATTATATTATCTGCGGCTGTATTAGCATCTGCACCTGCTGTAGGAATACCGTTTTCAGGGAATGAAGAAAATTCTACTGATTGAAGAGGTTCGATATACGCAGGGTCCTTATGATAAACTGCAGTATATGTAGTATCAGCTGTTACCTTAGCTGCAAGAACTTGTTCTGTTGTAAATAGATTTTCTGTATCTCCATCTTTACTCCAACCGTCAAACAAATAGCCTGTCTTTGCTACATCAGGAACACTTTCAATTGTTTCACCTTCCTTAGCACCTACAACACTTGTCTTTCCGTCCACGCTGAATGTTACATTATAATATGTACCTGTCACATCACCATCTGCTAACGGACGAACAACAAAGTTATCTATACCAACATAACTGTTATCGCGGGCAGCTGCAACAAAAATCTTTGTTAATGATGTTGCATTAGTAACAAACGGAACTTGTGATGTTTCAACGTATGTCGAACTGCCGTCAAGTGATGTTATTGTAACCAAAGCCGACTTTGTCTCAAAATTCATAACGACTTTTGCGTGTGCCCAAGTATCGTTTTTATATTCCGAACTCTTTGTTGCTGCCTCAGCAAGAGTTGAATCAGAGTTTACAATAAATTGTGCATCGCCGTCTTTTGGCTGAGTAAGCTTTAATATTGCCTGTGTGCCTGCCGGCTTATTAGAAGAATTGTAGTCACCATTACCGATTGGTACACCGCTGTCACCTATTAATGCAATTTGGTTATTACCATTTGTACCGCCATTTCTAAACTTAAAGTCAAATTCAACGGCAGCCTGTTTGTTTTCATCTAAAGTAGATGCTGCTGAAGGAAGAGTGAAGTATGATGTACGAGAACCTTTACCTTGACTGTTTGTATACTTAAAATATTTATTTATATCTTTGTTTGTATCAGTCGCAATAGAATTTCCTGCTGCATAATATTGTGAAACCCAAACGCCTTCAACCTGTGTTTTGCTGTCGGTTGTATTTACATATGTAACATCTGCACTTTCGTGATCCAATACATAATAAGCATTTTCCGGAACCGGAGTCTTTGCCGGTTTTTCCGTCGGCTTAGCCGTTGGTGCAGTTGTCGGATTAACTGTTGGTACCGGTGTAGATGGTTTTACAGTAGGTGCCGGATCAACAGTACCTTCAACACTTGTTGTTGCAAATAAAGGTGTCATTGTCTTTATATCATCCCAAACCATAATTTTAGCCGCTTTACCTTGTAAATCGTAAGCAACTTCACCACTACCGTTTTCAAGTGTAACATTTTCCTTTAGTTCTACGCCTGCTAAAGTTTTGTTATCGTAATACTTTGAAATTACGATTGTTACTTTGTCAGCTTTAGCATTTGTAATTTTGATTTTTTGGTCTTCGTAAACAACGCCTGCCGCCTCCGGAGTTGCAGCTGTAGCGGGTTCGTCTGTAGACTCAACTTCAGTTGTCGCTGTTACAACAGGTTCACCTGTTGTCGTAACTCCAGCCGTTGTACTCGGTGAAACAGTCGCAGTAACTTCTTCACCGGAATTTTGTTCACCCTCTGCACTTGCTGATAAAGGCAATGCAGTGAACGCACTTGCAATCATTGATACAGAAAGTATCGCAGACAGCAATTTTTTTCTTTTCTCCATTTTCTTTTCTCCTCTCTCTTAGCTTGATGATCGCTAATCATTAATAACATAATTATACTATAACAATTAAATTTTGTACAGTCTTTTTTTACAATTTCACTAATTTTTTTATCTGAAAAATATTTTCACAAATTTTTTTAAAAAAAGTGTTGACAAATATATGTGTGTCTGATATAATTCATTATGTTGTTTGCAGATGTGGCGGAATTGGCAGACGCGCTAGACTTAGGATCTAGTGTCACCGACGTGGGGGTTCAAGTCCCTTCATCTGCACCAAAATTTATAAACCGTATAAATGCTTGAATATCAAGTGTTTATGCGGTTTTTTAGTGCTTGCGAGAAGAAAATCAACGTGATAAAAAGTGATAAAATGTTATACTTTTTTGTTAGTCAGTCAAAAGTGTTGTGGTATAACATCACGACCTATATTGACTTACACGACCGCTGATTCGTTGCCACCTGTTAATGTTGATATGAAATCATTGTAAAACTCCTCTGTCGTATTATTTATAACGATTGCTCCCATATCACGAACATTTTCTATTATCACGCCGTCGTAACCTTGGTTTTTAGCTTTTTCGGCTATTTCACGTGTTGTATTTCCTAATTTGTCGTCTAACTCATTCCACATATGTCCTTTTGCGTCTATAACATATGGTTTTTTTATTGCAAGATAAACCTCGTATAATTGCTGATTATCAGATTGAGCATAGCTATTTGATGTCACCTTGCTATCAGAAAAAAACAATGAAATTTTATCGTCAGACATTTTAGGGTCGAACACATAAAAGCCACCCTTATCCGTTCCGTGATATACCACTTTAGGGGTGCCGTCCTCATTCACAACTTTACTTGCTTTACTCGGGTTATTTTCCCAATCTCCAAACCAATTTTTAAAATTACCGGATTTAATCTGCACATTATCAGTATTATTTTCAACTGTATCAAGGCTACTGCTATCTAAGCTCTTTAATGAGAATTTTCCTTGTGTTCTGTCTTTTTCTGAGTCCCTTCTACCATTCTCATATACTCTCTGAATCTCCGCCTTTGTTCCTCTCTTCTTCGACAGAAAGCTGTCAACTCTTCTTTTGTCAGCTTTCTTTCTGTACTGTCTGATAAGTTCTCGTGTTTCTCTTTCTGTAAGTCCGTTTCTTGATATTTCACGTCTTATCCCCTCGCTTTCTGCAAAATTTCTAATCTTTTCAATTCCGAATTGTTTAAGCTTTTCCAAAGTTTCATCTGTAGTAATCATTTTTTCGGACATATCCTGCCCTGTGGTCATTGCATAATATCCAACAACTTTACAACCGTTATCCTCTATAAATCCTTCAAGCCCTTTAATGAGATTTCCCCTTCAATTTGCTGATTTCCATTGCTTTGGATAGCAATTCTTCTTGTGTTGCTTTTTCGTGACTTATCATATAGTCTATCATCATTTCTGTTTGAAATGCTTTCTGTGTCATCAACATTATTACTATTATACACTCCTCGTCCACTCTGAATATCTTCAATCCACGCAGTAAATCCTTTTGTGCTTGTGTCAATTTTTTTTGTTTCTTCATTATATAATTCCTCCCTTAGATTATCAATAAAATCTTCATTACCATCAATTTCAATCTGCATTAGGACCTTAAAATCTGTTTTGCTATTGTTTCTCCATATATAAAAATTGTTTCCGATTTCTTTGTAATCTAATGTTTTTAATTTATTTGCTCTGTTGTTTGCCGATATAACATATTCATCAAGTTGTTTTTTTGCGATAAGGTATATCTATATCATCATTATATCTTATACCCATATCTTCGTCAATATTTGCATCACCATATTCGTTGCTTTTCCCATTCTCCCAAAATACAACGTCTGCATTTTGATTAGGTTTCATACTTTCAGGGAATGTATTAAGCCGGTCTTCTTTGCTCATACTTTGTCTTGCCTTGACATCGTCAGCCTCGATTTCTCCTGCACTTTGATTTCTGTTTTCGTTATCGGAACTTTCACCGGCTGCAAATCCCTCTCTTACTTGTATTGCGTGTTGTACTTCGTGAATGAGTGATTTTAATTTTTCTTGTATATGTCATGCCATTATCTTTAACAGGTACTCCCGAATTTTGATATGCCGTTATAACAAAAGAAGAACAATCATAATGCGGTCTCCATCGGTACAAGGTGCTACTTGATGGATATTCCAATAAATTTATGACTGCTTGGACAGAACCTAAGCGTTCATATTCTTTTAATGCAATTTCTATCTGTTCTTTTGTATACATTTATTTTACTCCTTTAGGAGTCCAAGAATATGTCCGCACCACCTCCTTTCTCAATTTCTCTGTCAAGTTTCTTTTTACATTTTTTATGCAAATATGCTATATAGTTTTGTTTATATATCCTTTGTCAATGAGTTTCACAACAATTTTTCCTTGCGATTGTTCCCATTTCGTCACTTTCGCAATCTTTCTCTATCTTGCCGTGAATTTCACCTTGTTTTTGTTACTTAACAGGAATGTCCTTATTTTGTAGATTATTCATCAACTTTTTTTTATAATTCTAAAGCAAAGTTGACAAATAGTCTACATTATGATATATTAATAATGACAATAAATGTTTAGACAGGAAGTAATATTTTATGGAATTATATAAGAGAATAAAAGCACGCAGAGAAGAACTCGGAATGTCACAAGAAGAACTTGCAACTAAATTAGGGTATAAATCCCGTTCAACTATAAATAAAATTGAAATGGGCAAAAATGATATAACTCAATCAAAAATCATAGCTTTTGCCAATGCACTTCAAACAACTCCAAGCTACTTAATGGGACTGGACGAACACGAAACGGAAATATATACAGATGATAAATTTCCAAATCCGAATATAACAGAGGACTACACAACATTCCCCGTTATAGGTGACATAGCGAAAGGATATAATCATATCACTATTGAATCATGGGACGGAGATAAAGTCGATATTCCTAATTCATATTTAAAAGGACATACTCCGAAAGATTTCTTTGTACTGTGCATTAAGGGTGACAGTATGTATCCTCAATATCAAGACGGCGATAAAGTATTAATCTTACGTCAAAGCACCGTTAATTATAGTGGTGATGTCGGAGCAGTGATATACAATGACGAAATATCAACATTAAAAAAAGTCGAGTTTGTAGAAGGTGAAGATTGGCTAAGATTAGTTCCTATCAATCCGAATGTTCCGCCAATATTAATTGAGGGTGAAGAATTAAAGCACTGCCGAATAATTGGTGTTCCTAAATTGTTGATTAGAGAAATGTAACTTGAATTTGAAAGGTATGCCCGCCTAACTGCAAAAATATAGCTATTAAAGAAAAACTTTAATGACTGTGTTGATGCTATAACCGATTGACGTTGAACAATATCTAAATTACTTTGTCAGCTGAGATTATTCCTCTGACTATTAGGAGAAAACAATGCAAAATAAAACAAAACTATTTAAAACAGCAATATGTATTATAACCACGTTAATATTAATTTTCGGCACTATTCCCTGTGGTGCGGTTTTATCGGACGAATCAAACGCACCAACTTACACAAATCTTGTTGTATTTATGAAATTTTCTGACGAGGACGAATTTATCAACAACACTTATGCCGACACAACTGTTCGCAACATTTTAGACAATACATATAATAAAAGTGTATATAATGTCGCTGACTATTTCAAAACAGTAAGCGGCGGGAAAATGAATATGCAAACGCTTTATCTTTTTGACAACAACAATTCGCTCACACTTTCAAAGCCACGCGGTTATTATGCCGAAAAAGATGACCAAAACCCTTACGGTTACGAGAGTGGAGAAGAAAATTCCAGAATGTATGAACTACAGACTGATTGGGCGAATACAATTTCAAACGCAATCACGAACGGAAACAAACCAAAAGATATAGAAGAAAATCAATATAATTTTGCCGATCTTGACCGAAACCGTGACGGAAAAATTGATTTAATTACTGTGATTTACAAAAATACAACGCAAAATATTTCGGTTGGTTGGAATTCACCTCTTTGGGACTATCACTCATTTTCAAATATGATTTCAGTGCAAGAAGGAGTTAATACTTATCAGAGCGGAGAATATTTACAGCTAACGTGCAACTACGAAAACGTAAACGGACTTGTGCTTTATCGCGGTGAGGATAATCTGCCTATTTTACCGACAGGTAAAATATGTCATGAGACCATGCACGCACTTGGCTTGAAAGACTTGTACCGCTCCAACCAAACAAGCGCGGTGTATTATATGTCACTGATGGCAAAACATCTAACCCCTATCGGACAGTATATTTCCGTTAAAGAACGCGAATCGCTCGGTTGGCTTGACAATAATCAAATTAAAACCATTAATAAAAACGGTACATATACACTCTATCCTGCCTCAGCTCAAAATGAAGTTGTTGCATATAAACGAGATTTACCGAACGGAAAAACTCTTTATTTGGAATATCGTCAATTCGATGACAATGGTAACAAATATGATACAAAAAACAAGAAACTCTATTCGTGCAATAACGGTGACTTGATAAAAGGTGTAACACTTAAGAGCGGACTGATTTGCTATCTTGCTAACACAGGTGTACGTTTTCCATCAAATATAAACACTACAGGCGTTAACTGGAATATGCAGGTCGTTTCTAACGGTCAATACTCAACTATGTCAGATTGTGCAGTCGGTGACGGCGAAGAACTTTATATTGGTAACGACATATTTGTTTATGTAACAAATATGTCAGCAGATAAATTAGAGTTTGAAATTAGCGGAATTGCAGAAACAACCCCTACTCCGACTTTGACTCCGACCACGAGTCCGACAGCTACTCCACATCCGACCCCGACAATAACTCCGACAGCGAGTCCGACGGCTACTCCACATCCGACCCCGACAATAACTCCGACAGCAACGCCTACTGCAACTCCAAAACCTACATTAAATCCTACTGCAACTCCGACAGCGAGTCCGACACTAATTCCGACTTCTACCCCAAAACCAACACCACGTCCGACTGCGACTACAAATCCGACAATAACTCCTGCAACAAGCCCAACTGCTACAACGTGTCCTACACATGATATTAACTGCAACATTGAAGGCAACAATATATCTGTTAAACTCACAAACAGCACTTCAGTCGGAATTATCTTAATTTCTGAATTTAATTCGGACGGCAAATTATTACGTTGTACTACCCATTCACCACAGGAGAATATAAGTGTTTCCCTACTTTCTGAAACTCATACCGTAAAAGTTATGTGGTGGAATTCTCTAAACAATCTTGTTCCAATCACCGACTCAAAAACGGTAACACGATAATCTGATTTTTCAAAAATATAATCAGCAGCTGAATTCTATTATTCAACTGCTGATTTTTTGCACACAAAAACGGAGCAAAAATGCTCCGTTTATCTTCTAAATGTATCTTTTATTTTTTTAACCAATCCCACACATCTGCCGTTACGCAACTCGTCCATAAATTCGGCTTGTTTTTCCACATACCAAAGTTTTGACGAATCCATACACTTAACCGTCTTAACTGTATCCGCAATCATCACAAATGCAATTACGCACGTCATAATATGTAACGCCGGTAAACTCACGCTGCCAATCATATCAATCGTCACCGGTGCAATAAGCTTAATAAGTGCAACGGTAAATGTACCGAACGCAATTCCGCCTATAAGGCAAACACGTCCGTTTATATTACCGGGCCAACCTGTATAATCCCACCATCTCTTATGAAACAGCGTTTCCAAAAGCCACGATACAAAATATTCAAGCGAGCAGGTAACCACCATTCCCGCAAAAAACAGTATCAAAGGATTTTCAATCCATCCAAGCAATATCAAATCAAGCATTGCTCCCATACCGTATATAGGGCAAAAGCAAGTGCTTAAAAAGCCGCTGTTTACAAATTTTCTTTGTTGTATGCTGTAATATACCGTTTCATAAGCCCAGCCAATAAAGCTAAATACCGCAAAGCACAAGAAATATTGGCAAAAACTCATCATTTACCCCCCCTTATTTAAATCATTTGTATTTCCTTATACAATTCAGCATAGTCCCCCGTAATCTTTGTATTTATCTTTCTGTACGCTTCTTTTTTAAATGTTTCATAAAGAGAACAATATTTATCCGCCAAACATACTATCCAGCCTTCTCGGCAGGTCGGCGGAATTACAGTAAGCGGGAACATATGCTTTTTTATAATATCGCGTTCTGTATCGGTTAAATCAAAATCTCTGTCAGCATTTCTAAGAGCCGTCATAGGATGAGTAAAACCGTGTATTCTTCTCTCCTTTTCGCCGTCATGCCAATCATATAAGAAATAATCGTGCAGCAATGCTCCTCTTATAAGGTCACGCTTTTTGTACTTTATACCGAAAAACTCGGCAATTTTAATACTGTAATACGCAACCGCAATCGTATGCAAAAGGCACGAAGTGTCACCGTGCTGAGTAAACTTTTCCATACGTCTTAAATGCGATTTTTGTGACAAATTATGCAAACAATACAAAACTGAATTCATTTATTCTACCGCCTTTTTTAATTTACACATAGCCTTCTTTACCTATTATTATAATCACTGACATTTAATATGTCAATATATCTGCCGTCAAATTTATAAAATTTTAATATTATGCAAAAAACAAGCGATTTTCATCGCTTGTTTTTCATCTTATTGAGCTATTATTATACGAATTCTGCCACCCAATGTCTGTGCCTTATCGTAATAAGCAGTAAGCTTATAATTTCCGTTTATAGCATCATCAAGTGTTATCTTCAGATATTTATTAACATCTGTCTTATGATATACAATCACCTTATCACTAAGCAAATATGTTTGATTATTGATTTTCGCCTCTGTACGTGTAAGCGAAGTTATATTGCTTGGATACGATGAAAGCTGACGCATACTTTCAATACCTGTCTGATTCATACTGAATCTGTGCGGACCTCTTACATTTGTTGAGAATGCAGTCGCATATGTGTTTTGCGTACCGTCTATATCAATAGTATATGTATGAGTTGTCGAATCAGCAGCAGTGATCACACCGTACTTATAAGCGTCACCCGTTATATCTTTCAATATAAGCTCGTCAATCTCACCGGCTTTATTCTTTGAATAATACAATACGCTTGAAGATTTTATCGTAACACCGTCAAGACGCTGCGGATAAATTCTTGTGTACATTGCTAAGTCGTCGCTTGCAGTTCCGGCAGTGTCAAGAATCTTCACATCGTCTGCAAGGGTATAATCGCCAAATTTATTCTTTTCGGAATTAAACTTACCGCTTACGTTGTCATACCCCTTTGCTCTTGAAAGACTTGCTTTACCGTTTGTAAATGATACATTTACTACAGCACATTTAAGCGAACTGCAATCTGATGAAGTCGCATATTCATTTACTGTTCCGTCAGGTGTAACAACCTTTGCATAGTAACTTGAATATACTGTATTATCAGGCTTTGTGAAATCTTTTTTGCCTGTTTCCGTAACAAATCCTACTGTTGTGTGTGAAGATGTGCTTTCACTTCCGCCGACAACTCCGGCTACCTCGCCGTTTCTGCCAAGAAGAAGTGTTACGGTATCACCGTACTTAAATGTTCCGCTTGATGAAAGTGCATTAAATGCGTCTACGCTTTCAACAGAATACTCTTTACCCGAAATTGTAACGCTTGTCGGCGAATCCTTTGTCGGTGACGCCTTTTCGTACACGCCTGTAACCTTATCCGTATAAGCAAGCACCATATTCAAATCTTTACAATAGTAAATAATATCGTTAAGCTGAATTTCTGACGCGTCAACTTTATTACCGCTTCTCATTACCGTTGTCGAACCGTTTGTATCGAAGTTCGCGATCCAATTTGAATTTGTAACCTTGACCGGTCCTTCCATATTACCCTTTTCATAGCTTACGTAATCAACATTACTTCCGTCCATCTTGACATAAAGAATGTCGCCCATTGCCATTTCATTCTTTACAGCACCGTATGTACTCTTATTCTTATCTTTGTAACAAGTTGTGCCGTCTGTTATATCAATCTGTTCAAAACTGCCGTTTTTATAACATATAACTGCATCTGAAAGAAGTGAATAGATTACATATTTATCAAAGCTGTCCGTACCGGTTTCACTGTCTTTTTCAATAAGCATTGCATAGTCAACAGAACCGTTTGAATTTTTAAACAGCTTGAATGTATCGCCTTTTTCGGCTTGCATTGCGGCATTTTCGTATGTAAGTGCCTGTGACTTGTAATATGTAGTTGTGTTTGAATTGATGTTATACATATCGCCGTCAAGAATTATATCTGAACCGATGACGTTTGAAACGGTGTATTCTTCAACTTGCTGGTCACGCGGTGTAAATGACACAAAATCTTCATCGTTCTTTACGACAATATCGCCTTTTCTGCCGACATAATCACTGTTAAAATTACCGTCAAATTCAAATGTTCCGGCTGTTGTATAGATTTTGTCAGTACCAAGTGAGCTGTCCTCGTTGTGTGACGCAATAATCGTAACACCCTCAATAACTTTACTGTCAAACACTGAAGTTATAAGTTTGCTTTGATTATCTTTGATTTTTGTGTCAAGTGTATTGTAAATAAGTCTTGCAACCTGACGTCTTGTAAGTGCCTCGCCTTGCTCGGCATTTACGTTCTTTGTAATTTCAAGACTGTTTGCAAGCCCCATTTGACCGTAAGGCCATGAATCGCCGAAATCCTGTGTTGTGTATCCAAGCACCTTTAATACCATTGTAAGTGCCTCTTCATATGATACCGTATTGTCAGGTCTGAATGTTGAATCAACATATCCCTCCGCAATTCCGGCTGATACAGCGGCCTTTATGTAAGGTGCTGACCAGTGAGTATATGTAACATCTTTAAAAGGTGATACTTTTAAACCTGTTGCTACTGTATCTTTGTAGCTTGATGACGCTACTGCAATTTTTGCAAATTCCGCTCTTGATACATTGTCATCAAGTCTTAAATTGCCGTCATCATCGCCGACCATTATATTAAGTTCCGACAAAAGCGACATAATATCTTCGTCATTGTTCCAGTCTGCCAATACAGGCAAAGTCGATAATGACATAGCCGCCGCCAAAACAAAAGAAATTATTTTCTTCATAACTTACTTCCTTTCCGTATATGTTATAAATCCGAGAAAATCTCAGTCCGAGAGAAAATCATTCGCATTGCTGAGTTATCAATCATAACGTAACGCATCTATCGGATTTAATTTGGCTGCTTTTTTAGCAGGCATATAGCCGAAGAACACACCTATCATCGCCGAAACCGTAAACGATACTACAATAGATGTCGAGGTCGGTAATATATCCATCCCCAAAAGTTTACCTGCCAGTATTGCCAAAAGCGAGCCTACAATAATACCAATTACACCGCCCAAACAACTAAGCATACCCGCCTCAATAACGAATTGAGAAAGTATATCTTTCTGCTTTGCACCAAGCGATTTTCTGATACCTATTTCCCTTGTACGTTCCGTAACCGACACAAGCATAATATTCATAATACCGATACCGGCAACAACAAGCGATATAGCCGCGATTGCGATAAGCATAAGTTCCATTTTATCAAGAATATCGGTTACACTGTCTGCCATAGACTTCATTGACGTTACAGTATAGTAATCACTGTCGCCTATATCTTTATCACAAAGTGCTTCTAAAAGCAAAACCGCTTCCTCAACCTTTTCCTGGTCAACCGCATAGACAACATAGCTGCTTACGGTTGATGTACGGTTTGTGTATGACGCCAAAGTGTACGGTATATACACACAGTTATCCGAAGAATTTTCTGTCGAGTCGTCCTGTTCTTCAAGTATTCCGACAACTTCATACGGCGTACCCGTTATTTGAATAGACTTACCGAGTGCGTCACCGCCGAAAACTTCTTTTGCTATATAAGTACCGATAACGCAGACTTTCTGCTTTCTCTCAACGTCAACATATGTAAGCTCACGTCCGTATGTAATATTATACTTTTTCATTCCGAGATAGTATTCGTTTACACCTGTTGCCTGTGTTGAAATTGTATCACTGCCGTTTTTTATAAATGCAGGCATTGAAACTGTCGGTGACTGACCTGCAATAATATCGGAATGTTCTTCCGCAAGCTGTTCCATTTCTTCAGGCTTTACTTCCTTTGTCGCGGAACGGTCTTGAATTGAAACATTGATTGATTCAATACCCATTTCTTCAAATGCGTCCGTTATTTCCGATGTCATTCCCGACATAAGACTTACAAGCGCAATAACCGCCGTAATACCGATTATAATACCGAGCATTGTAAGTATCGAACGCATTTTGTTGCCGACAATACTTGACATTGCCATCTGAAAACATTTCCAAATACTCATAATCAAGTCGCCCCCTTTGCTCTTTCATCTTCGGGAGCCTCTTCTCCGGCACCGTGCTGGTTCATTACTGTTACGTCACCCTCTGCCGGACCGTCATAAACGATACGTCCGTCTGTTATACGAATGATACGTTTTGCTTTTGCCGCTATCGAGTTATCGTGAGTGATAAGAATAATCGTATTACCCTCCGCATTAAGTTTCTGCAAAAACAGCATTACTTCACGACCTGTACGCGAGTCAAGCGCACCAGTAGGCTCATCGGCAAGGATTACCGACGGATTACCCGCCAAAGCTCTTGCTATTGACACTCTCTGTTGCTGACCACCCGAAAGCTGTGTCGGGTGGTTTTTCGCTTTTGATTTAAGTCCTACTCTGTCAAGTGAAGCAAGTGCTCTTTTCTCTTGTTCCGCGTCGCTAAGTCCCGCATACAAAAGCGGCAGTTCAACGTTTTCCAATACTGTTAATTTCGGCAGTAAGTTATATTGCTGAAATATAAATCCAAGCATTTTATTTCTTACATCAGCCAATTCATCTTGACTGTAATTATTAATTTCTCGTCCGTTTAATCTGTAAACACCCTTTGTTGCCACGTCAAGGCAACCTATAATATTCATACAAGTAGATTTACCACTACCCGACTGACCTACTATCGCAACAAATTCGCCTTTGTTTATGGTAAGAGATATTCCGTCAAGTGCGTGAACTTCCGTATCACCCATATGATAAATCTTATAAACATCTTTCATTTCTACCAATGGAGGCATTTTACTTCACCTCCGCTTTATCTTCCGCCCGGCATTCCGCCACCGCCGCCGGACATACCTCCGCCGCCTGGCATTCCGCCGCCACCGGACATTCCGCCGCCTGACATTCCTCCGCCTGACATTCCTCCGCCGGGCATTCCGCCCATATTGCCATTAGGAACTACATACATTTCTTGAGCATTTTGAACACCGAATGACGCATTCGCACTTGACGATTCTGTGTCAAGCGTTCTTACCCGGTCTTTTTCTGTTAAACCCGACTTGATTTCGATATAGTCTGTATCGTTAATTCCTGTTTCAACCTGAATTGCACGGTAACCGTCCGGTACATCTATATTAGTAGGTACACTTTCTTTAGCTGCCGAATTTTCATCCGATTTATCACCGTTCGGTGTATCGCCGCTTACAACAGGCATACCGCTTGACTGTGGCTTATCATCCTTATCATCGGCTTTCTTCTTATCGTCCGTTTTACCCGATTTATCTTTATTACCCTTTATAATATCCGTAACATCATTTTCGTGAGTTGTTCCGTCGTCCTTTACAAATACGATATTGCCTCTGTTTACACTGTTTACAGGTACAGCAATTACATCATCCGCCTCCTCGACAACGATTTCAGCGTTTACATTCATACCCGGCAACAAATCTCCGTAATTTTCTATTTGAATTTCGATAGTGTATGTTGTTACACCGTTTTCGTTTACACCGTCTACAGGAACTTTTGTAACCACACCTTCAAATTCACCCTCTACCGCGTCTGCCGTAACAGTAGCTTTTTGACCTGTCTTAACAAGCGCTATTTCCGTTTCGTCAACGTCAATAGAGAATTTAACGCTTGACAAATCATAAATTACACAAAGCGGATCTGTTGCATTTGAAGAATCTATCGTATCGCCTGCTTTTGAGTTTTTCTTAACAACTGTACCCTCAATCGGGGCCTCAACAACATAATCGTCAACTGCATCCTGTGCTTTTTCAATACCAAGTTCGGCATCGTCAAGTGCAAGCTGTGCGTTCTTTATGCTTGAATCCTGTGAGAAAGTATCGTTTTGCAATACTTGCTTTTCAAGTGCCAAAACCGCATCATTATATGAAAGCTGTGCATTGCTCATTGTCGAGTTTTGATTATCATACTTAACATATCCGACTTTTTGACCGCTGTAAACAGAATCTCCTACCGCAATATTAAGATTTTCAAGTGTGCCTGATGCCGTTGATGTTATTGTTCCCTCGCTTACATATTCAAATTGTGCCGTATTTGCACAAGCAACTCCGTTTATTTCCGCACTGCCGTAATCATTTGTTGTAAGTGCGCCCGGATTTGTGACTTCAACCGTTACATACACAACTTTTGCGTGTGCGTCTGTTGAAACGGCTGACGATGATTTTTCTTTAACAGTCCCGTAAATCGTATCGCCCGAGCCTATAACAGATACTGTTGCGACCGCGCCTGTCTGAATACTTTCGGCATCAACTTCATTAAACGGTATTCTCAGTTTCATATAAGAATCGTCATACAATGTTGCAACCACTGCACCGGCATTGATATGGTCACCTTCTTTTACGGATAATTCTTTAACTTTACCTGCTGAATTTGACTGTATGTACTGATTGTTTTTAGTATCGTTAAGCGAATTTAATGCCTTTGTCACTGCATTTTGTGCAGACTTTGTACCGATATTGTTTGAAGAAACAGTCTGTGCCTTTTGCTTTACCGCGTCAACATATGCCTGTTGCGCTTTTGCAAGTGCATTTTTTGCCGTACTCAAAGAATTTTGAGCGTCGCTGTCCTCAAATTGATAAAGCTTATCACCTTTCTTAACAACGTCACCCTCTTTGAATGTATCACTTGTTATATCGCCCGACTTGATAGTTGTTACTTTATACGAATCATTCGGCTCGATAGATGATGAACCTGTGATTGTATTTGTGATAGTACGACGTTCAACCGGCGAATCGGTATACATAACTTTTACGGCACTGTTGTTTTTGGACTTTATAATAAGTCCCGAACACACGCCTGCAAGTATTGCTATTACAAGAATAATTATAAGTAATTTCTTGCCTATCTTAAACTTACCGATAAAGAACTTCTTGTTTTGCTTGTCATATCCAATGAATTTCTTTTTCGGTTTCTTTTCTTCATCACTGTTGTCATCATCATCTGAAAATCCAGATATTTCTTCAAAAGTGAGTTCGTCTGCATTTGTATCTTCTGTGTTAGATACTTCTGCTTCACTTTCCAAAAGCTTTTGCTCCTTTTCAGAAGTAAAATCTCCCATATTTCTTGCCTCCTGCACCTTTATATTTTTAACTTATCTGCTCTGCGACTTTAGTTAATTTATCGCAAAACATTTTAAGGTCTGCTTCATCTACATCTCTGAAACATTCCTGTAAGTTTCTGATTATAACTTTCCTTTGATTTTCATATGCTTTTCTGCCCTCGTCAGTAAGAACTATATAACTCTTACGCTTATCGGTTGTATCCGATATACTTTTAACCAAGTTTTTTTTCTTCAAAGCCTTTATGCTTTGAGAAATAGCCGCCTTACTGACTTTTAAAATGTCACTCATCATAGTGACCGTCATCATTTTTCCGTCATTTGCGGACTGAGTAAGTAAATTCAACATCATATAATCGCCCCTTGACATTTCCTCAAAAGGACACTTTGAAAGAAACCACAGCTTTATCCTGCTTACGATTTCCCAACATTGAAGGAACATTTCTTCTTTCACCGTGTATCCCCCCACACACCGTAATATTAAATTTTGTTAATTTACTTAACTATTTTACCACCACAATTATTCAAAGTCAATATTTACACTTTTGATACAATATGAATTTACACTTTATTCACATTTCATTTGAATATTATTAACTTTTAGTATATAATAACTATATCATAATTGTACGAGGTGATATTAAGTGAAAAAAACATATATTGATACGGCTATGGAACGTATCGCACCTGATTTAATACTTAAAGGAGGAAACGTTGTCGATGTTTTTTCGGGCAGAGTTATTAAAGCCGATGTTATTATAAAAGACGGTATTATCTGCGGTGTCGGTTCATACAGCGGTGAAAACGAACAAGACGTTTCCGGCAAATATATTATGCCGGGTTTTATCGATTCGCACGTTCATATTGAATCATCTATGACGCAGCCGTCCGAATATGCAAAGGCAGTTATGCCTCACGGTATTACAACCGTTATTGCCGATCCTCACGAAATAACAAACGTATGCGGTGAGGACGGTCTTGAATTTATGTTAAAGTCTGCGAAAAATATTCCGCTTGACGTAAATCTTATGTTGCCGTCATGTGTACCTGCTACACCTTTTGAACATACAGGTGCTAATCTTGACGCAAAAACAACTCAAAAACTTGCGCCTAAATTCTTCGGTATCGGTGAAATGATGAACTATCCCGGTATTGTTTCAGGTGATGATGAAACGCTTGGTAAGCTATGTCTTGACATCGTTGACGGTCACGCACCTTTGCTTTCGGGTCATGAGCTTGACGCATATGCAAGTGCCGGTATAAAAACCGACCACGAATGCAGTGTCGTTGAAGAAATGACCGAAAAGATAAGCAAAGGTATGTATATTCTTCTTCGTGAGGGTACGCTTTCGCTTGACGTTGCAAAACTTATCAAGGGCGTAACCCCTTACACGTTAAGACGTTGTGCGTTTTGTACCGATGACAGATTTGTCGGCGAAATTATTCGTGACGGCAGTATTGACCACTGTATCAGAAAAGCCGTTTCACTCGGTCTTAACAATATTGACGCAATCATTATGGCAACGCTTAACGCTTGTGAAATCTACGGTATGAAGAATAAAGGGGCAATCGCTCCGTCATACGTTGCCGATATTGTCGTTGCCGATGATTTGAATTTAAGTTCAATATCACAAGTCTATAAAAACGGCAAACTTGTATGCGAAAACGGTAAAGCATTGTTTGAATGCGAAACAGTTGACAATTCAAAAGTTACAAATACCGTTCATCTGCCGAAAATATCAGCCGACTTCTTCAAGACTGATGTTAAAGACAAATTTGACGCTATTGAACTTATACCCGAAAGTATTATCACAAAAAAGGTTACTGTATCGTATTCCGACAGTCTTTCTAAAGTATGCGTTATCGAACGTCATCATAATTTAGGTACAAAGGGTATCGGATTTGTAACCAATTACGGAATTACAAACGGTGCTATCGCCACTTCTATCGGTCACGACAGCCATAACGTAATCGTTATCGGCGATAATGACAGCGATATGGCACTTGCCGTAAATACTCTTGCTACAAGCGGCGGTATTGCGGTTTGTTCAGAGGGTAAAGTTATCGCATCAATGACTCTTGATATTGCGGGACTTATGTCCGTAAAATCAGCCGATGAAGTTACAAGAGAACACGATAACCTTTACAGCGCCGCAAAAGTACTTAATATAACAGATAAAATCGATCCGTTTTTGTCACTTGCATTTTTGCCGCTACCGGTAATCCCTGAAGTTCGTATTACCGATTCGGGACTTTTCGATGTTATTAATTTTAAATTTGTGGAATGATGTTTTATTTCTCAGGGGCGATCATTGGTCGCCCTTTTTCTGTTCCCCTATCACCACCCCTCAGTCGACTCTGTCGACAGCTCCCCTCTATGGGAGCCTTACTTGCCTCTCCTTGAGGAGAGGTGGCACGCAGTGTCGGAGTGGTGGCTGTTATTCGACGTCCTTTTTCTGTCCCCCTATCACCGACTCTGTCGACAGCTCCCCTCTATGGGAGCCTTACTTGCCTCTCCTTGATGGGAGGTGGCACGCAGTGTCGGAGAGTGGTGGCTGTTATTCAACGTCCTTTTTCACATTCCAACACGTTAAGGCAAGCCGATATGGCTTGCCTTATTTATTAATTTGTTGCACCTGTGTCGGTTGTGTTATCCGTTATTTTTTGTCTGTGACCGCCGCCGAAACCCGAATTTGACTTTGTTCCTATCTTCGTTATACTGCTTTCAATTTCGGCACTTCCGACTTCTTCACCGCTTGCGTAAACCGTATACATTTCACCTGTTTTAAGTTTATCCGATGAGTACACAATCTTACTTCCGCCTTTAACGGCTGTATACTCAGCGATTGTCTTACCGTTTGAATCAGTTATCTTAACTTCATCACCCGTGGAAATCTGTGAAGTTGTGTATGCCAAAATTACGTTTTGAGCAGAGTAACTGTTCGGACTTTCGTCCATACCGCTGCCGCTTACACCTATAATTGTACCGCCGTTTACTATAAACGCACCGTCTGTATCAAAAGCACTTTCTGCACCCGTTGCCTGTGCGTCAACCATAACAGTACCGCCATTGATGAACAATGAACCGTTTGAATCAATACCGTCTGCGTCGGCAACTATTTTAATATTACCGCCGTTGATTTGAATATGATGTTCACTGTCCTGTTCATTACCCTCGGCTTGTTGCATATTCGGAGGTGTCATTTGACCGCCGTTTTTGTCACTTGGTATTTCCGGCGGTGTCATTTGACCGCCGTTTTTGTCACTTGGCATTTCCGGCGGTGTCATTTGATTACCGTCCTGTCCGTCACTGTTTTGTCTGCCAATTTTACCTCTGCCGCCCTGCTGACCGCCTTGCATATTAGTATCGCCGCCGAAACCGCCGTTTTGATTTGCACCTGTACCTCCTGAATTCAATCCGTCATCACTTGCAGTTATGTCAATATTACCGCCGTTTATCGTCAAAATCTTCTTACTTTCAATACCCTCGGTTGATTTTGTTATCGTTATATCACCGTCATCAATCGTTACATCACCATGACCTGATATACCTTTTTTACTCTCCGACGATAAATTAAGTGTACCGCCCGTAATATTTATATCAGACGTGCAATGAATAGCATGGTCTGTCGAATTAACTGTAACTTCACCGCCCGATATATCAAGCATCCAATCCGCTTTTATACCTTTGCTTGAAGTATCGTCACTGTCGTCACTTTCTTCTGTTTGCGTAAATTGATTATTATTCATTTGTTCACGCATTGATTGAATTTCATCATCTGTCATTTGTAACGAATCTTTCATTTCACCTCGACCGCCGAAGTCATTAGATGTACTTGCCTTAACCTCGCCTGTTGTCGTAACATTCACTTCACCGTCCGATATATCAAGTATTTCTTCCGCTTGAAGTCCATCACCCTTTGCAGTAACATTTACAGTACCTCCGCTTATCGCAAGTGTGTCATTTGCATGAATACCGTCATTTTTTGCATTTACGTTAATATTTCCGTTACCGATTTCAATGCTGTTACTGCTGAAAATACCGTGATTATAATTTCCGTTTACGGTAAGTGAGCCACTGCCCTTAATTTCAAGATTATCTCTTGATGTTATACAGCCTTTTTCATTTTCATCACCGCTTGTGTAATTTTCCCCGTCCGTCAAAGTATTTTCGGTGTTGTCCGTCAAAGTGATATAAGCCTTGTCGGCATTCTTTACATATACAGCCGAACCGTTTTTATTTGTAAGACTCATACCCGACAAACGAAGTTTAACTTTTTCTTCGGTGTCAATAACAATTTGACCGTCATCAAGTGCGCCTGTGACTTCAAAGTCACCGCCCTTTGAAATTGTTATAATGTTATCCGATACGCTTATACCGTCACCTGTTACTTCAACATTGTCAAGATCAATCGTTCCTGTGTTGTCTTTCCATGAATTGTCCTCATCATCTTGCGGAGTGGTTATTGTAACGGTGTTGTTCTTTTCATTCCACTCAACATCAAGTCCAAGCATATCACTTATTGCACGAATCGGAACAAGTGTTCTTCCGTCCTCGATTATAGGTGAAACATCAAATGAATATGTTTCGTCATTCTTAGTCATATCACTGCTGCCGATAGTCATTTGTATAGTCTTTGACTTTTTCTTTGCGGTTATCGTCTGTGTGTCGCTGTCCCATTTAACCTTTGCACCGAATGTTTCAAATATGGTACGCATAGGAACCATTACTCTGTCATCTACGATTTCAGGCTGAACGTCAAAGTTGATATTTTCACCGTCATATGTAACCGTAATATCATTGCTCTTTGCCAAAACACATCCGCTGCCGATTGTTGCGGTAATTGCAACTACTGCTGCTATACTTATCATCTTTTTCTTTAATCCGATATTCATTTTTATTACCCCTTTCCTTTATGTTGATTTCATTATACATTTAGTTTCTTAAATAAACCTTAAAGGAAGAATTTTATTTATGAATATTTTGTTAATAAAAAAAAAATGGCTACAAATATGTAGCCATCTCAAATTGTAGACAAAACCATAATGGTTTTGTCTACTTTATTTTAGGGTGTTTGAGGTGCTAACCTCATTGAAAATCATTTCTGGCGACCTGTGCGGCAGAAATGGCTTAAAATCTAAAGTTTCGACTTTGGAGGAACTTTATGATTTTTTCTCTGAAAATACTCAAAAATTACATCGTAAGATGTGATTTTTTGGCAGGCGACAAGTTGTCGCCTGCCGTTCTCTTTATATTATATATCCGAAGTACCTCGCAACAAAAATCCAAAACGTAAGGCACAATGAAGACATAAGCGTCGTTGCAACGACCACGCTTGATGTAAGCACGCCCTCGTGCCCCATATTTTTAGCCATAATATAGCTTGACGGAGTTGTCGGTGAGCCAAGCATTATAATAAGCGCAACAAGTGCTTGGTCACGGAAACCGAGCTTTATTGCTATCGGCAAAAATACCGCCGGCAGAACAACAAGTTTAATCATAGTTGCCGCTATTGTCGGCTTAATTTTCGCTATCGCTTTTCGTCCCTCAAAGCCCGCACCGATTGTTATAAGTGCAAGCGGTGATGCCATTTTTGCAAGCGATGCTAATGTTTTATCGATTATTTCGGGAAAATCAATTTTCAAAAGTGACGCCGCAACACCTAAAACAATACCTATTATAATAGGATTTTTAACAATATTAATAAGTGAATTTATAATATTGCCTTTGCCGTCGCCGTCCTTTTCCCCCTCAAAAGTCAAAACAAGCACCGCAAATATATTGAAAAGCGGTACACAGCCGATAATCATAACAGGCGCCATTCCGCTGTCGCCGTATATATTTTGAATAAACGCAACACCCAATATCGCCGCACTGCTACGATAACCGGCTTGTACAAACTCACCCACTATCTTTTTATCTTTAATCAAAAACTTTGCCGCAATCCACAATCCGAAAAATGCCACTGTCGTAACCAATGCACAATACAAAACATATGTAATATCAAAATCGCCGATTATATCGGTAGTTGACAAGTCAACGAACAACAGCACCGGCAACGTCACAACAAAGTTAAACTTATTCGCCGTCTTAACAAATCCGTCATTTAGAATTCCTATCTGTTTCAGAACGTATCCGACCACTATAACAAGGAATACGGGAAGTGTCGCATTAAGACTGTAAATTAAACTATCCATTTAATCTAATCACCTCTGATTTAATTTAAAAGAGAGTGTTGCACCGCAACACCCTTTCAGACTGTCGATAAATTGTCCGGAACGTGCAAAATATTATACTATAAAAACTAATTTGCAATTATAACAAATAACAGGCAAGCCTATCATTGATATACGGCTTGCCTGTGCACTTTTTGAGAAAATAAACTCTAACGTACAAACGTACGCCAACGAGTTCATTTTCTCAAACTCCGAACTAATTTCTCGAAGTCTGCTTTATCTGTTATTTCACAACTATATTAACAAGTTTACCCGGTACTGCAATCACCTTGACAACGTTCTTACCCTCGATAAGTCCTTTTATCTTTTCAGTATTCATTGCAGCCTCTTGTGTGCCGTCCTTATCAAGACCTGCCGGAATCATAAGTTTATCCTTAATTTTACCGTTAATCTGTACAACGATTTCAATTTCATCATCAACAGTCTTGCCCTCGTCATATTTCGGCCATGGCTGAAGTGAAAGAAGTTCGCCGTTACCGTAAGTCAGCCACAATTCTTCTGTCATATGAGGCGCAACAGGGTTTAGAAGTGTAATAAGCGTCTTATATTCGCCCTTTGTTACACTGCCTTTCTTTGAAAAATCATTTACAAGACTCATCATAGTTGCAATAGCCGTGTTGAACTTCATTCTCTCGAAGTCCTCGCCGACTTTCTTTATAGCCTTATTTATATTCTTTTCAAGGTCAGCACTGTAACCTTCTTCGTCATTTACGATTGACTGCAAGTTCCATACTCTTTCAAGGAACTTATAACAACCTTTCAAACCTTGCTGTGACCATGGAGTTGACTGGTCGAATGCACCAATGAACATTTCATATGTTCTGAATGCGTCCGCGCCGAATTCTTCTACAACTTCATCAGGATTTACAACATTACCTCTTGACTTAGACATCTTTTCATTGTTCTCACCAAGAATCATACCGTGTGAAGTACGTTTCATATACGGTTCTTTTGTAGGAACTACGCCTATATCATATAGGAACTTATGCCAGAAACGTGAATACAAAAGGTGAAGTGTTGTATGCTCCATACCGCCGTTATACCAATCGACAGGTGACCAATATTCCAACGCCTCTTTTGACGCAAGTGCCTCATCATTATGCGGATCCATATATCTTAGAAAATACCAGCTTGAACCAGCCCACTGCGGCATTGTATCTGTTTCTCTTTGTGCCTTACCGCCGCAGCACGGACAAGTTGTTTCAATCCAATCATATGCTTTTGCAAGCGGTGATTCACCGTTTTCACCCGGTTCAAATGTTTCAATTTCAGGAAGTTCCAAAGGAAGTTCACTTTCAGGAATAGGCACCCAACCGCATTTATCACAATGTACAAGAGGAATAGGTTCACCCCAATAACGTTGACGCGAGAATACCCAGTCACGAAGTTTGAAGTTTACTTTTCTCTTTCCAAGACCTTGCTTTTCAAGCCATTCAATCATTGTAGGAATAGCCTCTTTTACCGGAAGACCGTTTAGGAACTCGGAATTTACCATATTGCCCTTGTATACATCTGTGTAAGCCTCTTCTTGTACGTTCTTACCGCCTGAAACAACTTCGATAATCGGAAGATTAAATTTCTTTGCGAAATCCCAGTCACGGCTGTCATGTGCAGGAACTGCCATAATTGCACCTGTACCGTAAGTTACAAGTACATAGTCAGAAATAAATACAGGAAGTTTTGCACCGTTTGCAGGATTTACCGCATAAATTCCCTCAAGTTTAACACCGGTCTTTTCCTTTGCAAGCTCTGTTCTTTCAAATTCAGACTTCTTTGCCGCCTCTGTCTTATATGCAAGCACTTCGTCATAATTTGTAATTGAATCTTTCATCTTTTCGATAAGCGGATGTTCAGGTGACATAACTGTATAAGTTGCACCGAAAAGTGTATCTGCACGCGTTGTGTAAACAATCATTTCATCGCCTGTTGAAAGTTTAAACTTAACCTCTGCGCCCTCACTTCTGCCTATCCAGTTTTTCTGCTGTGTTTTAATCTTTTCAAGATAATTTACATCGTCAAGGTCATCGATAAGACGTTGTGCGTACTCGGTGATTTTAAGCATCCATTGACTCTTTCTCTTTTGAACAACTTCACTTCCGCATCTTTCGCAAACACCGTTTACAACTTCTTCGTTTGAAAGTCCTACTTTACAGCCGGTACACCAGTTAATCGGCATTTCCTGCTTATATGCAAGTCCGTGCTTAAAAAGCTGTAAGAATATCCACTGTGTCCATTTATAATAGCTCGGATCGGTTGTGTTGATTTCTCTTGACCAGTCGAATGAGAAACCAAGCATTTTAAGCTGACGTGTAAAGTTAGCAATATTCTTTGCCGTTACGATTTTCGGGTGTACCTTGTTTTTTATAGCAAAGTTTTCAGTAGGAAGACCGAATGCGTCCCAGCCTATCGGATAAAGTACGTTGTAACCCTCCATACGACGCTTTCTTGCGATAATATCAAGTGCCGTATAACTTCTCGGGTGTCCTACGTGCAAGCCCGCACCTGACGGATACGGGAACTCTATCATTGTATAATACTTAGGCTTTTTGCTGTTTGTTTCAGCGTGGAATGCACCTGTTTCTTCCCACTTATCCTGCCATTTTTTTTCAATAGCTTTAAAGTTGTAACTCTCCATTTGTATATTTGCTCCTTTAAAATTTATTCTTCTTCTGATTCGTCTACGTTACCGACGTCATCCCAAAGACGTTCGATAGCATAAAATTCACGCATTTCATGCTGCATAACGTGAACGATTACGTCACCGCAGTCAACCAAAATCCAGCTGCCGCCTCTGTAACCCTCTTTATGATTTATCTCAAAGCCTGCCTCTTCAAGCTTTTCTTCAATTTCATCAACACACGCTCTTACCTGTACCGTTGACTGACAAGACGCAACAACAAAGTAATCCGCAAGTGATGTCTGTTCTGCAACGTCAAGCACTTCTATATTTGTCGCTTTCTTATCTTCAAGTGCCTTTTGAATAATTTCAACCTTAGTCATTTAGTGTCCCTCCTTTTGTTTTCCGTTCATCAGCATATAATTCCATGCCGATAATGTATTGGGGTGTATTATTTTATTTTTCTGTGCGTTAAATACAATGCTTTGTTTAAGTCCAAGAATAAATGCCCTGTCAATATTTTCGTACGCCGCTTTCCTAAGCTCCTCCACTCCGTCAAAATCACGCATAGGCTCAATCATATCCGCAATATAGATTATCTTATCCAAAAGCGACATATTTTCCTTTGCGACCGTGTGGCACATTATCGCGTCAAGCACGTCTTTGTCGTTCACTCCATACTCAGCCTTTGCGATTTTTGCACCGAGCGGTGCATGAATGACAGGCTTACACGCAAGCGTTATATCATCAAGCACAACACCGTACTTTTGACAAAGTTCTATCTGTTCGTCTGTGTCATAACCCTTTGCACAATCGTGCAAAATTCCGGCTGTGTATGCTTTTTCGGTATCTGCACCGTACTTTTTGGCAAGCTTTACCGCTTCGTCACACACTCCAAGGCTGTGCTTATATCGTTTTTCGCTTAGCGTACTCTTTAATTTATTCTTGTAATTATCTATCATTTTCGTTTTCCTTATAAAGATGATACTTATTTATATAATCTCTAACATTTTCAGGCAGCATATATCTTACCGTCTGACCGTTTTTCACTCTGTTTCTTATATCCGTTGAAGATATTCTAAAAACGGGTGCTGATATAGGAAATATCCGACCGTTCATTTTTTCTTTTACGGCCTTTATCGTTTCCGTAAGCGACTTTAGCGATTTTCTCGGAAATACAAGCAGCGAACACATTTCAAGTATTTTATCGGGCTTGTACCACTTATCAAAATCATTAAGCGAATCTTCACCGATTATAAAAAACAAATCGTCATTCGGATATTTTTCTTTTAAATATCCAAGCGTGTTTACCGTATACGATTTTTCACTGCGATTAATTTCAAAATCGTCCTCCTCAAAAGCACTGTTATCCGCTATGGCAATATGCGTCATTTCAAAGCGTTGTTTTGCCGTAACGTTCGCACTCTTATGCGGAGGATTGCCGTCCGTTATAAATATCACAAGGTCAAGTCCGTATTCCTCCCTTGCCATTTCCGCAATTAAGAGATGTGCGTTATGGATAGGATTGAACGTACCGCCCATTATTCCTATTTTCATTTCCTCGGCAACTCGATTTTTCTGTATTTTTCTTCATCGGATTTACGATAAATTATAAACTTATTTCCGATTGCCTGCACCGGCTCCGCTCCAAGACGTTCCGCAACGTAATTGCAGGTGTCGCGAGTATCAAGCATTGCAGTTTCAAGTATATGCACCTTTAAAATTTCACGTTTTGTAAGTGCTTTGTTAAGTCCGTCAATAAATGCGTCGGTAACACCTTCTTTGCCTATTTGGAATATAGGTTCAAGCTGATGCGCCATTTTTCTTAAATACGCTCTTTGTTTTCCTGTTATCATTAATATCCTCCGAAGTAATTTTTATCATAAATATACATATTTAATTATATCATTTCAATATTGTATTGTCAATAAAAAAACAGGCAATAAAAAAACCCCAAAATAACCGTCAGTTAAAGTCGAGTTTCTACCTGCTCATGCAGGTGGGCTAAATCCCGTTTACTTTATATGTCCACTGGCATTCCCGAAGGAACGGAGGCGTATACGCCATAAACGGAGATAATATCCCTTTTAAGAAGTGTTGGTAAAAAAAAGACTTTTAAACGCGAAATCTCAGGGTAATTAGCTATTTTGTTTTTCTGATATTATAATAGCACATAATGAACAAAATTTCAATAGGAAATTTGTAGTTTTTCAAAAAAACTTACAAAACGAATTATTTTGACATTACCTCTATGGTTTTGCCGATATTATTCTTCGTTTGCCATTTCCTCATCACGTCTTAAAAATTCATTAAATGCAGCCTCATGTCTTGCCTCATCCTCAACCATTACAAGCTCAGCCTCTTCTGACTCAACGTCACCCTCAACCTGCATAATAAGAACTTCATCATTTTCCTGACCTTCAGGAAGAACTTCAAGAAGTGCGAAATATGTTACACCTTCAAATTCAAATACATCGATTGTTTCAAATTCAATCATACAACCGTGTTCGTCTTCAAGCATTATTATGTTATTTTCCATTATAAAAATTCCTTTCTCTTTCCGTTATTTATTTTAACTATTTATATTGTAATATATACCACTTGAAATGTCAATCTATTTATTTTTTTGCGAACTTAAATATCCGTCAAGTATTATGCACGCCGCAACGGTATCCAATACATCTTTTCGTTTTTTTCCGCGTGTATTTGTTTCATTCAGAAACCTTGCCGCACCGACAGACGAAAGTCTTTCATCCCAAAATACAATTTCGCCGTCATATATTGTTTTAAGTGCGTCGGCAAATTCGTGCGTTGCGTCAACACGAAAGCCCTCACTTCCGTCCATATTTTTCGGCAGACCGATAACTATTTTTTCGGGTTTGTATTCGTCAAGTATTTCCTTTAATTCGGTCAGTAATTTTTCGGTACCTCTGTTTTTTATCGTTCTTACGCCTTGTGCCATAAAGCCGAGCAAATCACTTACCGCAATTCCCACTCTTGCGTCACCGTAATCTATTCCGAGTATTCTCATTATACTTCCTCCCTGTTAAAATCTCTTGCAAGCGATTTTATCCATTTATTTTTATTTATACGAATGACCGCCACCAAACTTTTTAACGGCTCATCACTTTTCATCAAAATCAGTACAAGCGGTACAGGCAACCTTAAAAGTGAACCTATAAGTGCAAGCGGTGTTGCAACACACCAAAGCGTAATAATTTCCGCAAACATACAAAATCTTGTATCTCCTCCACCGCGAAGTATTCCGACAATCGTAACAGATGAAACCGATACAAATATAGTTATGAACGCAATCGTTACCATCAATTCATTTGCAAGAGCCCTTGTTTCGGGCGGAATTGTGTAGAAATTGATAACAAAATTCTTCAAAAGCAATATAACTCCGCAGGCAATAACGCCGATAACATAGCTTAAATATTTTAATGTTTTTGCTTCAACCTTTGCCCTTTCGATTTTTCCCGAACCGATAGATTTACCTATTATAATTCCTGCCGCATTAGCGATACCGAATATAACAACCGTTGAAAGCTGTTGCACCATTGACGCGATTGAATTGGCTGCAACAGGGTCACCGGCTGAATATTTAATGTGTCCGAGTATTGCCGCTTGTGCCGATACACCGAGCGACCACATAACTTCATTTATAAATACAGGCAATCCGTGTTGAAACAAGTCAAGCGCAAATATCTTGTCAAACAAGAACAAATGCTTAGGTTTAAAATTAAGACGTTTGTCAATGCAGAAAATGTATATACTTACTATCAAAAATTCAAGTATTCTTGCTGTGAGAGTTGCAATCGCCGCACCGCGAATACCCAGCGCCGGTGCTCCGAGATTACCGAAAATAAGCACCCAATTCAAAAATACGTTTGTACAGAACGATGTAATATTTACCACAACAGATATTTTCACAAGCTCTATACTTCTTATACAGCATATCATCGTATTGCTTAGACCAAACAAAATATATGCAAAACCGATAATACGCAGATATGATATTCCTGCCGCGATTATTTCATCATTGTTTGAATATATCCCCATCACGGCTTGCGGAAATATAAGTACCGCAAGTGCCATAAGTGTTGAAATGACAAACGCAACTTTTAATATAATCGAATAAATCGACCGTATTGACGCAGTATCACGTTTTCCCCAATATTGCGCACTAAGTACCGTTGATGCACCCGCCAAGCCGAAACAGACAAGCGATAAAATGAAAAACGGCTGATTTGCAAGCGATGATGCTGACAAAAACACACCCGTATCGTCTGCTCGTCCCAACATAATCGTATCCATCATACTTGTCGCAAAACTGATAAGATTTTGCAGTGCAATCGGTATTGTTATTGTGAGCAAATTAATATAAAATTTCTTTTCCTTTACTATATGCAATTATTTCCCCTCCTATTGTTGCATAATTAGCCACGTGCAAAACTCTAAAAACATAGAGTTTATGCAATTTTACGGGTGTG
>ERZ894220.246-NODE-246-length-56992-cov-41.7288_pt1 | contig 56992 bp, 48 predicted proteins | sample MGYA00380292_ERZ894220 | MGnify/ENA primary metagenome ERZ894220 (study PRJEB32331, sample SAMN06328446) | human gut metagenome | biome: human gut microbiome; feature: stool | host: Homo sapiens | collected 2014-12-05 ... | reverse complement strand
TTATCGAGCATTTTGGCAACGCAGATGCCGTGCCGCAGCCGCCGGAGCGGTGCTTAAGCCGTCAGGCGGGAATTGTGCGGTGTTGCCATAGCGGGAACATCACGGCCTGATTGTGATGAAATTGAACAATAACAGCGCTGTTTCGTAAGATGCTGGCGGGTTCCCCTGCGTATTAAAAGCACACTTTGCAAAACCGCAGCAACAAAAAATGTAAAAAGCAAAAATAAAGGGTGTGCAGCAAACCGTTCGCTGCGCACCCTTTTGTGTTTTGGTTGAGGTTGTTCCAAATTGTTACAATTTGCCGCTCATTTGGCAGCTTTTACCAGGCCGGTCATTTCATCGGCGGTCAGCCCAGTGCCGTCTTCGCGGTAAATGCCGATGGAGTAGGTATAGTCCCCGTCCAGCCAGGTGGCAAGCTGAACCTGGCCGTCGTTGCCCTGCAGGGTGACGCTGCGGCCGTCAACATCAACGGCATTGCTTTCCGCATACTGGTTGAAATCTCCGCTGATGTCATCACTGCCGGGGGCCTTGCGCAGGCAAAGGCGGGCATTGCCGGAGCTGTACTGCACCTCGGTCAGCTGCTCGCTTTCCAATACGGCAATGGTAACGTCCGGGTAGCCATCCACGGAGTCGGGCACGGTAAAATCGTACCCGGTCAGGGCGGCGGCATCCGCCAGGGTGGTGCAGCCGGTCCACGGGTTGGGGATTTGAGCGATATCACTGGTGGCGCTGCTGGAAGCGCTGCCTGCAGTGCTGGCGGCATCGGAAGCGGCAGGCTGGCTGCAGGCGGCAAGGCTGACAGCCAACAGGGCAGAACAAGCAAGCAGGGTGGTGTGTTTGATAAAATTGATGGAATGGATGTTTTTCATGGTATTCAAATTCCTTTCGTAATAAACGCTTTTTGCGGGAGAGCCTTGGAAAATTTTTTCAGGCAAACACCTTTGGCATTTTCCCAGGGGGTATCTGAAACGTCGAAAATATCGTCTGTTTCTGCAAACGCAGCCGGATTTTGCGTTAAAAAGTTTTGGGCAACACCGCATAATTCCCGCCTTACGGCTTAAGCACTGCTCCGGCGGCTGCCGCACCTCGCTCGCCGTATCGGCACTTAGAATTATGCGGTATTGCCTTTGGAATCCACAAAGGATTCCAGCGGCTCTTTGCCTTGAATCCTGCTTGTGTTTGTGGAATATCCGTCATTTCCTTTGCTTTCAGGTACACCTTAAATGTAAGCTCATAAATAGGGGAAAGCACGAACCGGCATTCGGTTTTCCCGTCCCTTCACGATCAAAAACGTCAAAAAGGCCCGCGTTGTTACACGGCAAAATAAAAAAATAAGGGAAGGCCGTTTCCTACAGCTTTCCCACAAAATAATTTCTTCAATCAGGTTTTGTCTGCCTTTTCCACCGTGGCCTGCACCATCCGCAGCTCTTCTGGGAAAATGCAGCTGTTCAGCGCGCCGTTCTCCACATTACGCAAACAGTCGGCAAGGGGCATCCAGCGCACGGCGCTGATCTCCTCTTTTTGCAGCGTAAATTCTTCGGCATCACGGTCCAGCCAGAGCAGGTACACATTGCTGACCTGGTTATCCTTGAACGGTTTGCCGTGGAACACCGCGGAAAACTGGAAGCTGCGCTGCCCGCACAAAATCAGGTCCTGCGGCTGGGCGGTTACGCCAAGCTCTTCTTTCAACTCCCGCAGGGCGGAATCCACAAAGCCCTGCCCGGCCGGGATATGTCCCGCACTGGAAATATCGTAACAGCCGGGGAAAGAATCTTTCTCATCACTGCGCTTTTGCAGCAGAACTTCCAGCACGCCATTTTTGCGGCGTACCAGCCACACATGGCTGGTACGGTGGCGCAGCCCAAGGCGGTGCGCCTCGCTGCGCGGCACAGCCCGGCCGATGGGGTCGCCCTGCTCGTTGACCAAATCCAGCATTTCTTCCATGGTGTTTCCTCCCTGTCCCTCAACATCCTATGTTCAAATCTCGAATTATAGGGCAATACCGCATAATTCTAAGTGCCGATACGGCGAGCAAGGTGCGGCAGATGCTAAGCCAAAAGCGCAGATAATACTGGATGCTGCAAAGGTGAGCGCCGCCAGTGGCGGAAACAGCGAACCGAAGCAGGGGCAGCGGTCGCAGAGTGCGAGGGGCTTTTGCCCCCGAAGCACGATGCGGGTACCGCAACCCGACATTATCGAGCATTTTGGCAACGCAGATGCCGTGCCGCAGCCGCCAGAGCGGTGCTTAAGCCGTAAGGCGGGAATTGTGCGGTGTTGCCATAAATAAAAGAGTAAAATGAGCGCCCCCGCCCAACAAAGTCTTGTTTGGGCGGGGGCGTTTGTGCAATCTTTTGACAATGTATTGTCGCCGACTTGTGTTGCAGACCAGATATCAAAAAATATAAGCCCACCAAAAGTGCCAGCACAACCGCCGTCATGCCCGACGCCTTGATGACTGAGTTGACGCCGATGGAACATAGCCAGAACATCGTGGGCAGCTGTTCTTTCCGCGTTTTGGGCAGGACTTTACCCAGCAGCGTGCCCGGCAAACTACCTGGCAGCACCGCGCAAGACGGCTCTCCCCACAAAAAAAGGCACTGCCGTTTCCCGGCAGCGCCCCAGTGATTATTGTAATTAGCGTTTACATCGTAAACTGGATTGCACAGAAAGCTGCGTAAATGGCCAGCAAAATAATACCCTGTGCGCGGTTCATCTTACCTTTGACAAGGGCAGGTACTGTCATGATCAGCATGACGGCCAGCATGACCGGCAGGTCTAACACCAGGCTGGAGTTTACTCCGAACAGCGTCGAGCTCTGCGGGATGGTGAACGGAGCCAGCGTAACGGAAACACCGCTGACCAGCACGAGGTTGAAGACGTTTGCGCCGACGACGTTGCCAACGGACAAATCACTGTGACCTTTAATCAGCGAAGTAATGGCCGTGACCAGCTCCGGCAAAGAAGTACCCAGCGCGACAAAGGTCAGGGCGATGACGCTTTCGGGCACGCCCAGCGCTTGGGCAATCAGCGTACCATTATCAACGAGCAGATTTGCGCCAACGGCGATGACCGCCGCACCGGCGACCAGCAGGATCAGCGTCTTGGACAAGGGGATCAGCTCTTCCTCTTCGGCGTGTTCCTCAGCGGGGGCGTTCTTCATCTGCCGGACGTTGGCGACCATGTAGGCCACGAACATTGCCAGCATGATAAAGCCCATCGGGCGGGTAAATTCACCGAAGCCGTAGGCGGCCACGCAGTAGATGGCGGCGGCGATAAAGAAGAAGATAACCGGCGTTTTCAGCGTCTTGGGGTCAACCTTGCCAGGGCGCACGGCAATCGTGATGGCTGCGATCAGCGCCGAGTTGCAGATGACCGAGCCAATGGCATTGCCGTAGGCAATCTCGCCGTGGCCGGAAACCGCCGACATCGTGGAAACCATGACCTCCGGCAGCGTTGTGCCGATGGAAACGACCGTCGCGCCAATCAGCAGCTCCGGCAGGTGGAAGCGCCGCGCCAGCGCAGATGCGCCGTCGACGAACCAGTCGCCGCCCTTAATCAGGAACAGCAGACCGACGATAAAAAGTAAAACAGGTACTAACATACTTTTCCTCCATGTTTCTATTCTTCGCGTAAAGTGTGCGCCGGTGTCGGCGCATCACTGCGAAACGTCTTCAGCACGGACAGCCCCATAGGCAGCGCCAGCGCAAAGGCCAGCAGATCCGCGGCGGGCTGGCGTACTCCACGCCTGCAAGCCCTAAAAGATTTGGAAGGATAAAGACGACCGGGATCAAAAACAATCCCTGCCGCGCGGCGGCCACCACCGACGCTTGCCACGCCATCGGCCATATTGTAAAAGCTTGTCACCAGCATACTGATAACCGTGGGCGCAGACATTTCCAAAATCAGGCGGCGCACCGGTGCTTGTGTCATATAGCGCACGCGCTCTTCCGCCGTCATAGCTGTTGTTTTCATCGTTGTACTTCCTTGCCGCAACACTGCTATTGTACCGCAGCCGGGCAGACAATGCAACGAAAATCGCTGCTGTTTACGCATAAAACCGGGGGCTTTGCGGCGACCTCCGGTTTTATGGTTTTCGTTTACTTCTGCATGATGTGAATTCCGGCATACGGTTGTTTCTTTGCTGTTGCATAACGGGGTTGATAAAATTTCCGTGGCGGACTTTGTTGGTGATGACCCTGCAACCCTTGACCGTTACTATGCCCATCTTATCAATGATGGGAGGGTACAGGCAGCAAACGCAATGAATTCCATCATTGGCTTTGCCGCCACGGAAATACCGGCCGAATAAAAACTGAATAAAAAATTGACTTGTTACCACGAAAAAAGAAAAAGAACGGTAAAACCTGACGTTCTACCGTTCTTCATATGGTTGCGGGGACAGGACTTGAACCTGCGACCTCCGGGTTATGAGAAATCTAAGATTTGTGCATTACAGTGCTGTTTTGTTGGGTTTGGTAGTGTTGCGTACCATGGAGCGAAATGGATTTTGTCCCATGTGTACAAAAGAATGCCATACGGTGATGAACCGTCCCAACTCCTTTTGGGGGCAGTTTTGGGGGCAAATCTGCAAGACAGATTCTCATACGCACCAATCAAATAAATGCCCAGCTTTGGTTCCATTGAGAAATGTGGATACTTACATCACAGGGTTTACGCAAGTGAAAAGCCCAGCAAACTAATATATAAGTTTTACTCCCTAGCAAGAAGTTGTATGCAAACCCAACCCGCAACATTCCCGCACACCGCCCCTGTCGCCGCGAGAAACGCCCTTTTTGGGGCGCATTCACACCGCGTCGGAGCGTTGCCCTCCCAGCCAAATATTGCCCCAAATTCCCCGTTTTCCGGGGATTTTTTATTTTACCGCAAAGGCATTTACCTGAACGGGATTTCCCTGTACAGGTAAATCCTGCACAAATAAATAACTAAATAAATAAAATACTAAGATACTATCGTATCCCATCCGTAAAACCACAAAGAGTCGGATTTTTCCCACTCTGGTCTTGCCGTGATGCGTACAACTTAACACCAGAGAGTACAACTTACGATTGCAAACTGCCCCCGCCAGGCTGTATAATAAAAGCACCGATATTTCGCGCAAAAGGTGGTCGGAACAGATGGATATCGAGAACCTGATCGGTGAAACAACCGAATACGACAAGAAAGCGGCGCTTGAGGTAAAAAAGCCCAAAAGCTGGTGCAAGAGCGTAAGTGCTTTTGCGAACACGCTGGGCGGCGCGCTGATTTTCGGCATGGCGGATGACGGGCAGATCGTTGGCCGATGTGTTCAACCGCCTTGGCTACATGGAGCGCAAGGGCAGCGGCTTCGGTAAAATTCTGAACGGCTACAAAGCGCAAATCAACTACACCGAAGATAAGCGTCCCGCATTCCGTTCTGACCGCTACCAGTTTACGGTCGTTATGCCGAACTTGAATTACGTTGTCCCTCAAGATGTCCCCCAATGTGTCCCCCAAGATGTCCCCCAAGATGATTTGGATGCCAAAATTCTGGCTTTAATCAAAAAAGACAACAAAATCAGCACCGAAAAACTCGGCATGGCGCTGGGCGTCAGCTACAAAACCATCCGCCGCCATATCAAGGCGATGGGAAATGTCCGCTACATCGGCCGCGGCTTCAGCGGGCATTGGAAAGTTGAAAACCAATAAAAAAGCAGCAGGAAACCGATTAAGGCTTCCTGCTGCTTTATTTTCCAAAGGGCAGTTTAGTTTTTCTTCTGCTCACCCTCCGGGAAGATGATCTTATAGATTGGAAAATAAATCACCATCTGCACACCGCCGTTGATGACGGTGATGAGGACGTTGTACAGCGCGGGCGGGAAGAATTGCTTGCACAGCGGCACATAAATGCCCATCAAAAAGCTGCACACGATGGTGATGAGTACGAACGCCACCACGTACCACGCGATCTGATACCACACATTGCCCTTCGACTTAAACGTGATATTACGCTGCATCGGAAAATTAACGCACTGCGCCAGAAACAGCGTGATGGCAAACGCCGCAAAATAGCCCATACCGCCGGTAGCGTCGCCGGTGACTGGGTAGTTGAATACATAGGTATCCACCGGACCAAGGTTCAGATGAATCAGCTGGCAGGGGATGCTGCACCAGTCGGTCAGGTTGTAGAACAGCCCCGGCAAAAAAGTCAGCAGCAGATATTGCAGCACCGTGACAAACAGCGAAAAGGCGTAGAATTTCACAAACTGTGCCACGAGCTTATGCTTTTGGGAGAAGTTTGTCCACCAATTTTTTATCGTTTCCATAGCTCACCTCATGCTTGCGCAGGCACGGTCAGCTCCGCGCTGTATTCGCCGTCGGAAGCAGCAATCGTCATGGCGTCGTCGTCCCCCATGCGGACTATGGCAAGAGCCTCGCCGTAGTAGGTATCGGTTTCTCTGTCCAGATAGCTGTGCTTGTTGAAAGGGCAGGCACTGCCCAGCCCCACCAATGTGCCGCCGCGCACCTGTACCTGAATATTGCCGCGCGCCAGCGGCTTGGTGATGCCGTTTTCATCGGTGTAGCGCAGACGGACGTAGCACAGGTGCCCTGGCTTGGCGGCGGGTTCTTCTGCATCCAGCGTCAGGCGGGTCGTGCCGCCGGCACTCTGCAGCTTGCAGCGACCCATTTCGTGATCGGCTGCGTCATAGCTGACGGCTTCCAGCGTGCCACTCTCGTAGGGAATGCTGAACCTCGCAAGGCAATCATTTTTCAGCGTTTTACTGCCCACGGTGCGGCCGTTCAGCACCAACTCTACACGGGCGGCGCGGGCGTAGACCTCCACGTTGGCCTTGCGCCCCTCGCATCCGGTCCAGCTCCAGCTGGGCATGGCATTCGTCATCTTCCACGCACTGGGGCTGTGGCGGTCTCCGGTATGGTTGACCGGGCAGACGGCGATATAGGGGCCGTTGTCGGCCTCCAGCGCCACGCGGGTATAAAGGGCTTCGCCCAGCGGTTTGCCGGTCAGGTCGATGCGTCCCGAACCCGCCGACACCCAGCCCGGACCGCCATCGAACGTTTCGGCGTAGTCGGCGTACTCCCATGAGCCGACCATGACTTCTCCAAGGTAGTCCATGCCCGCCCAGACAAAGTCGCCCACTAAGCGTGGCTCCTGTTTGGCCAGCTCGCGGAATTTATAAGCATCGTTGCAGAAGGTCTCGCTGCCCAAAATCAACCGCTGCGGGTACTTTTTTAGATCGCGCTTATAGCGGTAGATGCCGTAATTGTAGCCCGCAATGTCCATGTTGGCAAAGGCGTCACGGGTCTTGACGTCGCAGCCGTGCAGGGTCGCGCCGCGCTTCATGAACTCATCGCCCAGCAGCCCCGCCAGATTGTTGAAGAACTGACTGCCGACCGCCTTTTTCTTGGAGGTCTTCTCGCCGCGCTGTTTGGCTTTTTCGGCACGCTCGGCTTCTTTTTTTGCCTTTTCGTCGCTGTACACGCCGAAGCCGATGGAACTTAAAAAGTTGAAGAAGATGTTCACACCGCAGGTCACCGGGCGGGAATCGTCCAGCCCGTGCAGGAAGTCAGTCATCTCTTTGGTCAGGGCGATGCCGCGCTTTTGGGCAGTCTCGCTGACCTCGTTGCCGGTAGAGTAGAGCACGACGCAGGGGTGGTTGTAGTCTTTTTCCACCATGTCGGTCAGATCCTGATGCCACCAGTCGTTGAAATGATCCACGTAGTCATACTCGGTTTTGTGGATGTACCAATGGTCGATGTACTCGTCCATGACAAGCATACCCTGGCGGTCGCACTCGGTCAGCAGCGCCTTGGAGCAGGGGTTGTGCGCTGAGCGAATGGCGTTGTAGCCGTTCGCTTTCAGCAGGCGTACCTTGCGCGCCACGGCGTCGGGGTCACAAACTGCGCCCAACAAACCATTATCGTGGTGGATGCACGCGCCCTGGATGATGTACCGCTTGCCGTTGAGCAGGAAGCCGTCCGTACCCCACTCGACCTTGCGAACACCGAACGTCTCGGTTACCACATCATCGGCAAAGTGGACGCGGCAGGTGTACAGGTTGGGCGTTTCGGGTGTCCAAAGGCGGGCGTTATCAAGGGTCAGGGTAAATACGGCCTCGCCGTCGCTCTCCTGCTGCATGGCGGGCAGGTCGTCCACCGTCAGGCGTACCGTGCCGGGGGCGGTGGTCTTTACGCGCACCTCCACGACGGCGGGGTCAAGCGACAGGGTGCGGATTTTAACGCCGTTCAGTGCGATATGCGCGCCCCTTGCCGTCCAAAGCTGCACCGGGCGGTAGATGCCCGCACCGGAATACCATCGGCTGTTGGGCTGGTCGGCGTTGCGGGCAATGACACGCAGCTCGTTCTCGCCTGCGTGCAGATACGGCGCACAATCAACATAAAAGTTGGTGTAGCCGTAGGGGCGGAACGCAGCCTTTTGACCGTTGAGCCAGACCTCGGCATTATGGTAGACGCCCTCAAACTCCAGAATGTGGGTGTCTGCCAGCTCGTTTTCCGGCACGGTCAGGGTGCGCCGGTACTCGTAGTCATGTCCCTCGTACCAGCCGGTATTGGTGCCGCCCGCGCTCAGGGCGGTGCGGGGTTCAGCCAGCATGGCATCATGGGGCAGGGTCACCGGTTTGCCGGGTGCGGTATCGCCCAAATGGCGGCAGGTCCAGCCGGTGAGAAGTGGGGTTGGTTTCATAGTGGTATACCTTTCCTGAGATTCCAAAAGGCCTCGGACGCTGCACAGCCTCCGAGACCTTTATCACTTTACATGGCTTTATACACACACGAAAAAGTTTCATTTTCCAGCTTGCCCAGGCGTTAACCAAATGAATGAAAAAAACAAAAGTTTTACGGATGAGCCTCGTGAAGAATTGATCGCCCGAGGATATACACCTTGTGGGCAATGTGATCCGTAACAGGATAGACAGAAGCGGTATCTGCCCAATTAAGCAGATATCGCTTTTTTATAACCATTTCAATGGCAGGTGATTCAATGAAAGATAATAGACATAAGGAACCTAGGCAAAAACCATGGGGCCAGGCAGAAAGAATACAGACAGGATCCCGATTGCCGAAAACGATTGCACGGGAGGCTTGGGTGAAAAGCAAAGAAAACCTGATTCCAGCAAAACGCACAAATCCCGATAGCAACTACGCTTACGCACAGGAGATGGAAGAAGATAGTGTTCAACAAGTAGAAAATTGTTTGGAAGATGCTACTCTTTTAACGCTGCAAAAGGCAGGTGCCGCTTACAAAGACAGGATCGCCTGCAAAAGGGAACTGCATAAACCCCATCAGGAAGGTTCCCTGTATAGGAATACTCTGGAACCGAGAGAGAAGGAAACAGTAGTTCGAGAGCCCTCGAAAACCAATCCGCAAGGCACCTCAAAGCAAGAGCAGCAACGGTGCACTGCTCAGAAACAAATAGAGCAACAGGTCAAAAAAGTAGCTCGGGAAATACGTGGCGTTGATATAGATCAAAAACAACTCCGCACTGCAGCCAATACTGCCCGCAAGGGGAAAAAGGCAGGTCAAGTAACACAACGTACACAAAGAATGATCTACCGGGCCAAGCAAGCCGCTGGGGAAAGCGCAGAAGCAACCAAGAAAGGGATTGCTGTCATACGCTCGGCGATTCGACATTGGATGACTGCCATGCAGAGCCTTGCGGCTGCACTGATTGCTGGTGGCTGGGTATCCGTGTTTATCATCCTGCTGATGTGTTTGATAGCCTTAGTAGCTGGGTCCGCTTATGGCATCTTTTTCGCAGCAGAGTCCCCTGATGAGAATGCTATCAGTGTGCAAGAGGCCGTAGAACTGCTTACCGAAGAATATCGGGACCGGTTGGAAGAAATCGAAAACAGCGTAGAATGTGACCGCCAGAAAATCGAGTCCAACGATGGTAGCTATGCCATTGTGTGGCAGGATGTCCTGGCGGTCTTTGCTTCTCAAACGGAGGGTGATGCCAACGGTACTACTGTTGCCTATTTGAACGAGGAGAATGTAGATCGGCTGCGCACCGTTCTTTGGGATATGAACGAGCTGGATTGGCGCACCGAAAGCCAACTCCAAGAGGAGGAACAAACAAATGAGGAAGGTGAGACAGAAACCACAACCATCACCGAAACCGTTCTGATCATTGAACTGACCCACCATACACCGGAAGAAATGCGGGAAACCTATCACTTTACAGACAGGCAGAATGAATACCTGACATTGCTCTCAGGAGAAGATACCGCAATCCTTTGGGGTAAACTGCTGGGTGGTTTGATTCAGGGAAGCGATGAACTCATGGCGCCCGGTATGGATACAGTGTTTGCAGATGGGGCCCTACAATGGCCGCTGCCGGTGGCGGGTACGATCACCTCGCCACAAGGCTATCGAACCGACCCGCTTACCGGCAAAACCAGCTACCACAGCGGCACCGACATCGCCGTGCCCGAGGGTACCCCGATCCTGGCCGCTGCCGACGGCACCGTGACCGTCGCCAACGCCCTCGACAGTTGGGGTGGAAGCTATGGCTATTACGTCAAAATCGACCATGGCGGTGGACTGACTACGCTGTATGCGCATTGTTCCAGAATCTGTGTCACAGTGGGTCAGGAGGTAAAGGCAGGGCAGGTTATAGCCTATGTGGGGCATACAGGACGTGCAACGGGAGCGCATCTGCATTTTGAAATGCGCAATTATGATTGATATACCTATATAGAAGACATCATTGCAGCAAAGCCAAGTTTGTGTCGGAAACGTAGCAATAACTGTTGCCTGCAGAATTCGTGTTTACTGCTTTGATCATCAAAACTTTGCCACCGTTGACACTTACACTGATAGGACGAACATTTTCATCACGAACGATATCGTCAACTCGTCCGACCAAGACATCGTCTACATAGATTTCAATGCTCATGTTGGCGTCACGGTTCGTGTCGTCAGAGGTTACGATGTTTGCTTCAAACGTATCATACTTTCCATCCAGCTTGAATTTGGCCCAGGCTTCCTGCCAGGGATCAAATTTATAAGAAACACTGTGTGTTGTGCCATACAGGTCTTTTACAGATGATACTTGTTCACAGCGTTCGCTATTCCATTTCTGGTAGATGAACTTCCTCCCCGGCGGAATACACAGTATGGGTTAAAGGATCCACCATAAGCGAATTATACACGGTCCATGCCTGTGCATTATCTGTCATTCTTCAGGTTCCGTCCTCTCATCGCATAAGAATCTTGTAAACATATAGCTAGAAACCAGGAAATAAATAAAACAGCTGCCAAGAGTAGAATGACAATCCAAGAAAAGTTGTACGGCTCACCATCAGTTACGCGATAACCTTGTGTAGTCAAAAAGGCTGCTGCATGAAACAGTGGCCAAAAACCCAGCCATTCAATCCCCCCTTCCATCCCGGAGAGGCTCAGGAGTGCGGGGAGGCAATAGGCCACAGCACTGGTGAATAAGGCCGGAAGTAAGTTGCCGAACATGCGTCCCAAAGTCAAAGTCATTGTGCCCATGCACAGACAAGCCGCTACCCGGCAAAGAAACCAGAATAACATCACATCAGACAAGGTAAAGATAGCCGGAAGGCTCTCAAATTCGGAAATGCTCATGGCCGGGGCAAACATCGCAGGCAAACCGTAGTCCCGCAGTACCTGAATGAGATGTGGCAAGCAGGAAGTTGCCGCGATGCCCACTGCTACGACAGCACTAACTAGAAGTTTCGCCCGTACCGTTCGTTTACGGCCCAGCGGCGTTGTGCAGAGGATGGTCTCCATGCCGCCGCGGCGCTCCATCGAGAACAGCCCGGAAAAGCAGAGCGCACAGGCCAATCCGGCCAGCAGCGCATCTTGCACATCAGCCTGACCAGTGAAGCCGAACAGTTCCTTGTATCCGCTTTCATATACCAGCCAGGCGCCAGGGTGTTCTTTCAGATAGTAGTTGATGTTCTGGTTGATGACTTGGCTGTAGACGCTGTACTTTTGCTGCAAGGAACTGAAGGCCAGCATTGCGTCGCTGGAAAGTTCGCCGGCTGCTACCTTCTGCTGGACTTCGAGCATCGGGGCAAATTCCTCGCCCTGCTCTTCCAGCCAATCGTAGGTCTCCGGAGTAAAGGGGCCCGAGATATGTTTCATGTAGTAGGCGTAATAGATTTCATCTGGCCCGATGTAACTTTCAGCTGTTACACCCTGGTAAACGCCAAATCCAATAAAGACGGCCAGCACCACCGCCGCGCCGTTGAGAAGCAGCAGCTTTCGTGCCTCCTCCTTAATAATAGAGGTGGCACAGGTCTTGTGCCGTAACCCCAGCAGAAACCCACGCTTGGTGGCAGACAGCAGTTGCGCGCGGGCGAACACCCAGCAAAACGAAAAGGCCAGGGCTCCGCCGTAAAGAACAGCTGCTGTCCACTCAACCAGCGGTAAACCGATAGGGTCACCGAACCAATACAGATTGCGGTAGTTCCCCAACAGCTCGTTGGTTTGCAGTAGGCTGGCAAGGTTTGCGTATTTGATGGCATTCAGCCGGCTGGTAGCCGGGATTGTGGCACGGATGCCGAACATCACGAGCGGCCCAACTAGGGCGGCAGCCCATCCGGCAGTCGCTCGGCGGGCAACCAACGCCGCCAGCATGACCCAAAGCCCCATGACAAAGGCCCCAGCCCACTTGGCTAGCAGAAAGCGGAACAGATACTGCCCAACCGTGATCTGCATGGTACAGCGCATTAAGGCGGGCACACTCTGAATCGTGCGGGTCAGCGGACCCAAATCGAAGGTGGCAGCACAGTAGGCGAGATTTACGCCGTAGAGCAACACAAGCACAGCCAGCAATGAGAGGGCAAACGAGCCCAGCTTTGCCAGCGCAGTGTGCAGACGTCCAGCGGGCAGACTGCGCACCAGCGAGAGGAGCCCGCTGTCCCGTTCCTGCCGGACGAGCAGAAGCGCCAGCACCAGCATGGATGCCAACAAAATCAGATCAGTAAAAGCATAGGAGATGGCGGTATACAACCCTTTTTGCGGGTAGTAGTCGATGGCCGTTTCGCCCAAACCGGCATACACCGCTGCTGTGACCTCGATGTTTTTCAGATCGTACCCGGTCTCATCGTTTTGGAAAATCGAGATGCCTGCCAACTGTCCTGCCTTGGTTTGCACGCTTTCCAGAAAGTCGGTGTACCCGGCCACCGTGTCATACTCATTCACCAGTTGAGTGAGCAGACGGTATTCCATCGTCAGGCTATCGGTGTAGAGCGTGTAGCTCTTGTCGCGGTACATCTGTTCGTACTGGTCGAACAGGGCGGCATTTTCCTCCCGGTAATTTTGTTGAATGACGCTGTTGCCATACGCTGAATCCCGGAAGTAGTTTTCCAACCGCAGCAAGGATTCAGTTTCGTCCAATTTGCTGTGCAACAAGTCGCCCTTGGCGGCCATATCCGAACCCAAGGCAGCCAAATCAGCCCCCACGGCGCGGTAGGCCGCAGCGGGGGGCTGGTTGGAAGTGGGACGGGTACCCATCCAGAGTAATAATAGGTTAGCGGTCACCAGCACGGCAAGCAGCATCGGGAACACACGGTTGCCCCAGACCTTGCGCAGTTCGGCAGTGAGCAGGCTCATTTCCCGTCTCCCTCCCCGAATACTGCGAGGTACACATCCTCAAGTCCCTGGCCGGGGGCGTATTTGTCGATGAGGTCCGGCACCGGGGCGGCGTCTACGATTTTTCCGGCGCGCAGCAAAATCACCTCCGTGGCGACGGTCTCCACATCACTGACCACATGAGTGGCTACCAGAATAATGCGGTCAGTGGCCATTTCTGCCAACAGTGTGCGCAGCCGCACCCTCTCCTTGGGGTCCAGTCCGGCGGTAGGTTCGTCCAGAATCAGCAGCTTGGGGTCGCCCAGTAAGGCAGACGCCAGCAACAGCCGCTGCTTCATGCCGCCGGAGTAGGCGGACAGACGCTTGTCCAATTCAGACGAAAGATTCACTGCCGCGGCCACGCGATCCACCTCAGCCGGGACGCTTTTGCGGGGAAGCTCTTTCAGTGCCGCCATGTAGGCCAGAAAGCGCCGACCGGTATAGCTGTCATACAACCCCTGCTGCTGCGGCATATACCCGAGCACGCGGCGGAAGCGAATGCCCCTAGCGGGTTTGCCGCACCAAAGCACCTCGCCCGAATCCGCGGCTAGCGTGTCGGTGATGATGCTGATGAGCGTACTTTTGCCTGCACCGTTGGGGCCTAAAAGGCCGTAAAGCCCTGGGCCGAGGGTCAGGGATACCCCGGCCAGGGCTTGTTTAGAACGGCTTCCAATGGATTTACGAAATGAGGGTGCGGAAATCAAGTAGGATTTTTTCAAATCTCGGATTGTCAATAATGCATTTGGCATAATTTCTCCAGTTATTATTGTGTAGAGGATGCTGTGGGAGCGATGCTATTCCAATAATCCTCTTGGGACATAATTACATACTGCTTTTCGCCTGTCGCTACATAGTGACTGTTGGCAGTTGTATCTGGCAGAGTCTCTTCACCAGATATAACAAGATACTCATTGCTGGAAATGGTAGTAACTCTTTCAAATGGGGTGTCTTGGTCGCCGGAAGAGTACAGAAGAGTCCACTGTTGAGGGGTGCTGCTTCCGGTTATCATGTAATAACCGTCTTCCATGCTTGATCCACTCTGATGTGAAGCAGTTTCAATCTTGATCAAAAGGTGTGTTGAATCAGCATCAACAAGGTTTACAAAAGCTTCCTCGGGGCTGGGAACCGCGAAACCACTAAGTGATGTTTTCTCTCCAGACAACAAATCCATCAAGCAAAAAAAGCCATTGTCCTTATATGCCAGTGTTGTCCCCTGCAGCAGTGAATCCACGGATGCGTTGTCAACAGTAACAATATCCTTCCTGTCACCAGAGACAGGGTCATAGGAAGAGTAGCAACCATTGGCGTTTAGCAAAATGATTGTAGATCCGGCACTGCCTTTAATCCATTCCTGATTTAAGGCACAAAGTGTGTCTTTTGTACCGGTGACGGGGTTTACACGCACTAATTCGGCCTTTAGCTGGCCATCTTCCGTTGCTGTATCGAGCTCACAGTAGATGTTTGTCCCATCCGTAACCAGAGGCCGATTTATCTGCTGATTTGATTCAAATGTAAATGTGGTTTTGCGGTTAGACCCATCCAAACCCATCACCTCCAAGTGAGGCATGACGGTAGAGGATGTATCAGCAGAGGCATGTACGTTGCCGGGAAAAACAAGTACCAGATTCTGCCCAATTACGCAAGGCAAAATCCCGCCCGCAGAGTATGGCAAGTAACTTGTGCAGGCTTCCGTATCATGATTGCAATTTGGCTGGTTGCACAGGTAAATTTTTTCCATGGTTGCATAATCAAGATACATGAGATTAGCGGAACCGTCATCGCGCACGGAAGAACTCACATAGTAAAAACCGTCACTTCCGCTTCCGCCGTAATTCCAGCCATCACTGCGTTGCAAGGCCGTAAGCGTAACCGAATTCTGTGTAGAATCTTCTTGCGCCACTTCTTGAGAAGAAGTGTTTCCTGTTTGTGCTGTTGTGTTGGTAGTAGGACCGGCACAGCCAAATAGCAGGGCAGGGATAAGAGCTATGACGGCAATAATTCTTCTTCGCATAAGATGACCTCGCATAAAGTGTTTTAATAGTGGAAATAGTTTATTGGCAGATTGCGTCGTATAAAGGAACTACTTGATTGAGTTGCTAGGGCCCAATTATTAATAGTAGTTACACCACCCATATATCACGATAAGCCAGCCCGAAGCTCACAATTCGGGCTGGCATCTGTCAATTCAGTGAATGGGATTTGGTAAGAAAAATGTTGGGTTACTCAGGCAAGTTCATTCCATACATGTGCAACACTGCCCCAAACAACGTTGTTGCCGCTAACGTAGGCAAAGACGTTACCGTGATTTACCAGGCGGATGGTAAACGCGCTCATATCCCCAGCGTTAGAAACGACGGAATCGTTGTTATTGCTGGAAAGGTCACGATAAACATTGCAGTTGTTATTAGAGCTGTTGATGTTGAGAGTGTAAGCATTGCCTGCACTATCCGTTTTGCTGTTGTAAACTTTTTTGCCGTTGCCGCGGTTAGCAATAGACCAAATCTGGTCGCCATCACCAGTGCGGGAGTAAACCGTCACATTGCGGCTATTATAGGGTCCTCCGCTACCTTCCATGTTCAAATAGTTATTCCCGCCGATAGATTCGTTACGAATGTGGTATCCATTGTAACCATTATCGAAATCGGCAAAGGCGGGAATAGCCAGGGCGCAGGCCATTGCCAGAGTCAGGCAAACGGTCAAAATCTTTTTGGTCAGGGTTTTCATCGCACAAATCCTCCTTCTCATGAGATTTTGTGATTTGGGGTGGTTTCGGAGCAGACTAGTCATCACCCGCGCGCCAGTGATGACCATTACAAGTCGTGGTCAGTTCCCGGGATCACTGACCCTTTCCTGTATGCGCACTATAGCATACTGCATACAAAATTTCCAAAAAAACGTCACAAAATCAAAAAATACAGCACAAATGCAAAAACTCCCTGCTGCGGACGATGAATCCGCAGCAGGGAGCTTTTGTTTTAATTATTTATATCAGGCCAGTCGACGGTAAAAATAAAACGGCCATTCTCGAACAAGAAGGTGTATTCAGCGTGATACCTGTCCAGAATATCCCCCACATTGCGCAAACCGTAGCCGTGCAACAGCGGTTCCGGCTTGGTCGTGGCAATCTGCCCGCCTACGATCTGGACTGGGCGGCTCGGATTGATGATGGAAATAGATAATAGCCCTTGTCCATACAGGATTTGGACGCTGACCCAGCGCTCAGATTCCGGCATCTGGATGCAGGCTTCCATAGAGTTGTCAAGCAAATTGGCAAGCACAATGGTCACATCGACCCGAGGTAGTTTCAGCACCGAAAGATCATTCACACGAAACCGCATGTCGATTCCTTGCCGCTGCGCGATATAGCCCTTCTGGTTCAGCACTGCGTCAATTGCCGCGTTGTGTGTATTAACTAGCAAGATGTGTTCGCTCTGATGAACTTTCATCTCTGATAAAAACGATTGAGCCTCCTCCAGATTTCCCTGTTCTAACAATGCCGACAGAGTGGAGAGCTGTGTGCGATAATCATGAGTCATTTTCCGTTGACCTGCGTATGCCTGGCTTAGAGCCTGTATGTTTTCGTCCTGTACATGCGCACGCTCTGCAGCGGCTATCAGCTTTTCCCGGTTTACGGCGCTCTGCTCAAGGTGATCGAGCAGAAGAAGGAACACCACATCCACCACGTCGAGAATCAGCAGGCAAAAATGCCATATTTGCTGTTCATTTGGAAATGTGTAAATCTGCCAAATAATAAGCAGCGTACTCAGAGGGAAAACAACGGACAATGACACCCAGGCGCGGGCCTGTTTGCCAACGGATAACGGTGGGTGGTATTTTCGAATTATCAGTGCTACTACAAGGAACGAGAGCGGACGGAGAAGAAAGACCGCTGAATAGAGGGGAACATTCCAGATATATTCCTCGTATGTCAAGTTTAGGGCATACATGCATAAGGCGTCAAGCCAGTAAGCCGAGGAATACAGAACCGCATAGGTCGTTACTATAACGAACAGGCGGCGATCCCAGCGGCTTTGGTACAAGAGGGCGCATAATGCATAATAAGATGCTACTTCGAACAGAATCTTGGACGCGTAACCAAAACTACTCCCCACAAAAAGCGAAAACACGAAAAAAACTGATATTCCCAGAGTAACAAAAAAACAATAAGATTTTCCGAACTTTTTACGCGGAAAGAAAGCGTCCAATAGAATGAGTCCAATCCATGCAGAAACTATACTGCCAATCAAGCTGAGTAGATTTCCCCAAAGCTCTACCATAGCTGCTGCGCCTTCCAGTTGACAAATTTTTTTTGATTTTCGCGGTAATTGCGGGCACTTGCCTTCAAACTTTTTCCCGTGGTCAAAACAGCACCAGTACTTTGTAGAGATTGCAGATACGTCATGTTCACCAGATACTGTTTATGGATGCGCAAGAACCCCTGCGGGAACAACAGCTCTTCCAATTGGGCCATTGTCAGCCGCGTATACAGCTTTTCTTTCGACCAGCCAATCATGTACAGGCACTGTTCGTGTCCCTGACTTTCCGCATAGGAAATTGCCTGTACGGGGACCGACATACTCTCTCCCTCACAAAAGATTTCAACTTTTCGTTTGCGCGTGCGGCATACGGCGAGTGCGTCCGAAAAATAGCCGGGCAGCTTTCGGTCCAGTTCTGCTTTGGACAGATAGCGGAAAGCATTCACCTCATAACCTTCCGGGGCATACTCACTGAAATTGGTCACCAAAATCAGGACAGCCTCAGCGTTATGTTCCCGCATAATCCGTGCCAGTTCGATACCGTTTTTATTTCCCAAATCAATATCCAGAAAAAGAATATCGAACTTCGTCAGCACCCCGGCGCTCATGGCAGTTACATCCGTCAGGAGCTGCACATTCATAGACTTGGGAGAATAGGCTGGCAAGGCCTGTATCTTTTTCGCCATGTCCTGCGCAAAAGCGGCATCATCATCGCAGATCAAAATGTGTACCATACTTCCCCCTATGGTGGCATACTTCTCGGTAGTAAGACGTCTCTGTGTTTTCAAAATAGTAAATCCTCCAGTAATTGTCAAGGCTGTGGGGATAGTTTTCTTATTGTATAGCATAAAGCTGTCCATAAATCAAATTTTGGACAGATAACAGTCCAACCGAATTGTAAACTATACCTATGCAAGGAGGGGGGACACACATGGTAGATGAATTTGGGGCGCGTATTGCAAAACTGCGAAAAGCGCGGAATCTTTCTCAAAGGGCCCTGGTGGATCGCGCCAAGGCCCTTGACCCTAATCTGCGCTTATCCCACTCTGCTCTTGGCAGTTATGAGAGAAATTCAACCGTGCCACGCCTTGCCGAAGCCGTAGCGCTGGCTGATGTGTTAGACGTTTCGCTTGATTTTTTGCTAAGAGGGGAAGCATACCGAACCTTGCCGCTTAAAAATCTTACAGACGAACAGACACAGTTGCTTTTAGATCTTTCTGTATATTTTCGGCAGCAAAACAGTGCAGATCGGGGAAAAAAGAGTATGGAACCCACCAAAGAACAGGTGGCGTTGTTTGCAAAGTTGATGAAAGAAGTGTTCGGATAAACAGTATGCAGCATGACGCTTTTTGCGTTCATGCTGTATTTTTTGCATTCGTGCTGTTTTTTTGGTGATTTTATTTCGAAATTGATAAAATACCAACATCAGGAGTTGATTCCAATGGAGACTTTGGCAACAAGCGTAACTCGCTTCTTTCTGCAAAAGCATTACATTGAACCAGACCAAGCCGAATGGTTTCAATACGGCCTTATCCGCCGGATGATAGGTTCCCTTACCTTCCTTCTGCTCCTCCCTATCGGAGCTATTTTTGTCGGCTGGATCGGCTCTTTCCTATACCTGTACAGCTTCCGCTTCCTGCGAACACGGACCGGCGGTTACCACGCGAAAACACCGCACGGCTGTCTGCTGACCTCGCTTGGCACCATGTTCGCGGCGCTGACCCTGGCAAAAAATCTTTATTCGCCGCTTCTCATAGGAGCTGTTTTGTTTGCCGCGGCCTTGTGCATTTTTGTACTGGCGCCCGCAAACAACGCTTCGCTCCATCTGACAGCCAATGAAATCACCGCCATACAGCCACGAGCTTGGCTTCGCCTTGCTGGTACTGTCCTCATTGGGAGCCTGCTGTTGTACATCTGTGCGCCACTGGCAAGTTGTATGGCAGTCTCGCTGCTGGCGGTCGCTGTCATGCTCGTATTGGCAAATTTGGGGCTTGGCGCGCAGTAATGCGCTTTGTAGGCATTTGATTATTTAGGAGGGAAACTGCCATGAAAACGAAAGAACCTTTTGTACAAAAGCTCGTCCATAAGGCGGCGCAGGGCATTGTCCGCCGAGAACGCTACGGCTGGCCGCCGGACAGTCCCTGGAGTGCTTACCAGCCCCACCGGCCTGAAAAGCCCCTACCTCAGCCGCAGGACAAAAAGTAAGCAAATACGTGATTTCTAATAACACCATCGCGCCCGCCGCATTTTGTATGCGGCGGGCGTTTTTTATTTCAAAATTTTTTGTGTTTAATGTAAAGGTCTATTTGACATTTGGCATCTACAATTTTGTCAGAGCCAAAATGAGGTGGTGAAAGGAAGTGGACGCGAACTGGCGAAGAGATGCGATTGTTGAGCTCCTTCGCCAGAAAGGAAAGGTGAAAGCTCGAGAACTAGCCAAGCGTTTTCATGTGACACGTCAAACAATCTGCCAAGACATAACTGTCTTATCGCTTCACTGCGATATTTACACAGAACGCGGTCAGAATGGTGGAATCTACCTTTTAGAAAAAAGAGGCCCATTCGTAAATCGCTTAGTTCATCTCAGATTCAAGTACTTGAACAACTTTTGCCTTCTTTATCAGAGGAAAAGCGTCTTATCATTCAGTCCATTCTTCATGATTTTGGCTCCTAATAGGCAACGTGCCTTACCTTGACAACTGAATACCCAGCACGGAGGCACGTTCCTAGTGCAGGAAGCGTAATCAGAGAAGCGCCATGACGTAAAATCAACACCCAGCAAGATGGGCGAGATTGTACCGAGCGATCCATTCTACTGAAAAAGCAGCGGCAACTGCTTCGCCATGATCTGCAAGGGAGATAATGATACGCCTGTTGCCCCGCACATCAGACGGGGTGGCCGACCTTGGGTTGAAATCCTTAGACCCCTGGAACACCAGTGAAAGCTGCGAAAGTGGCTTGCCGAACGAAAGTGAACCGTGTTCCCCAATGCCAGGGGGCGAGCAGCAAATATGGCATTTCTGTATGTTATTCTTTTTTTCTGAACATCAACAGCTCCATGTGTTGATGTCGAACCCGTGCGGCGCAGTGCAAGCCACTGCGCCGTATTATTTTGCCATCAACTCAAACGAGGAGATGATTCTATGACAAATCCGGAAACCGGTTATGAAAAAGCTCATCGTCAGGTTGAGCAGATCTTCCGCCAATTTTTCCCAGCCAGGGGGATGGTTACACGCGAAGGGCAGATCCGTCTGTGCCACATGATGCTGGACGCCCTGTTTGGCCTGGATGTGGCCCTGTGTGACGCCGGTGTGGGGCTGGGAAAGACCTATGCCTACCTGGTTGCCTGCGTGCTGTGGCAGCTGCAAAGGCCACGACAGATGCAACGTCCGGTGGTGATTTCTACTGCTAGTGTCGCCCTTCAAAGCGCTATTCTCACAGAGTACATACCGTTTTTATCAAACGTTTTAATACAAAATGGATATATTCAGAAGCCTATTTGTGCTGTGCTTTGTGCTGTGCTGAGAAAAGGAAAAGAACGTTTCGCTTGTGATCGGCGGCTTTTGATTCGACAAAAGCAGATCGGCATTCGTGGCGAACGGTTCCGCAGGCGTGCAGCTGCCTTGCGCGCTGCCAACCAATGCCTGGACCTGGATCTTTTGCCGGGAATATCTCGTCATGATCGCCGTCTGATCTGTGTTCCGGAGCGTTGCAGCCGCAGCTGCATCTTGCACTCCGATTGCCGGTATCGACAGTATTTGAAAGATTCCAACGGTGCATCGGTTACCATTCAGGTCTGCAATCACAATTACCTGCTGGCAGATGCAGCCCACCGGCAAAACGGGGGGAAGCCCCTGCTGAAAGACTACCAGGCACTGGTCATCGATGAGGCACACAAACTGCCGGAAACAGTTCGCCAAATGAACACCCGGCGGATTCGTTCGTCAGACTTGCTTCATTTTGAAAGAATCCTAACCACCAGCCACTGCACATTGGGAGCCCAGAAGCTCCGTGGTGTAAGGATGGCGTTCCTGACAGCATTTGCACCTGCAGAGAACGAATCGGAAAGGGAAAAATCGTTCTGCTTGACAGCTGAGCAATCCGCCGCCTTGCAGCATTTGGACAAAGCTATTCAGGAAATTTTCAGGCTGGAGAATAAGGAAGTACCGCCCGTTTTGCGCAACAAACTGAGTGATGTTCACGAACTCATTCCGCTCTTCCTTCGCAGCGATACCACTTTTGTTCGCTATGTGGAATACCATCAGGAAAATGGGGCTCTGGCCATTGATCTGTGTGCAGTGCCTTTTGATCTGCCCCAGTGCGTGTATGATGCGCTCTGGAGGGAGCAGAAACCAGCCATCCTTACATCAGGGACCCTGGCGGTGGGAGAGGATTTCACGCATACGGAACAGCAATTCGGGCTGGATCGAGGAACATCATTGCGCACGCTTCGCATCCCATCCCCCTTCCACTACGAAAACAACTGTTTGCTTTATTTTCCAGCAACACACAGAAAGAAGGCCCCTTCCACTACGAAAACAACTGTTTGCTTTATTTTCCAGCAACACACAGAAAGAAGGCCCCTTCCACTACGAAAACAACTGTTTGCTTTATTTTCCAGCAACACACAGAAAGAAGGCCCCTTACAAACAGAATACGGACCGCGTGGCCCGTCAGATCCAGGAGCTGATCAACACCGCCAACGGACACACGTTGGTGCTGTTCACATCCTACGATCAGATGGGCCGTGTCTATGAAAAACTGAAAGATAAGTTCCCGGTGCCTGTGCTGCAGGCACAACGCAACCCACAGATCTATCTGGAACGCTTCAAACAACTTTCCAACGCCGTCCTGTTCGCCAGTGGAGCGTGCTGGGAAGGTGTGGATTTCCCCGGAGATATGGTCTCCTTGCTCATCATTGTGAAGCTGCCATTTCAGGTACCCGACCCGCTGGGAGAAGCCATGCGGAAGCAGTACAGCAATCTACACAGTTATATCCAGGCTGAAGTCGTGCCTGAAATGCAGATCAAACTGCGGCAGGGCTTTGGCCGTGCCATCCGAACTGAAACCGACAGCTGCGTGGTTGCTATTCTCGACCCCCGTGCAGCACCAGGAAAGCGATATCATCAGGTGGTGTTGGAAGCATTGCCCGATATGCCGATTGCGGAAACGATTGAGGATATACACAGCTTCTTCCGGATACATAAAGGTCCGGATTACTTTTTGCCCCAAAACGATACGGAGGACAACTGATATGAAAGCGATTTGTTTTATGCAGGAAGTCAAGGAAGGCGATCTGACCATCCGTGAACAGATGCTGGTGTGCCGTAGAGCGCTGCGCAAACTTCGGTGGCCGTGCGTGCTGGAACTGTTTGCGCAGGCCGGCACAGAGGAACAGCCTTTGTCCCTCAGACCGGGCATGGTGGAGCTGCTGCATGCCGCCGCCAACGGAGAAGCGGACGTCTTGGTCGTTGTAGATGCAGCACATCTGTACTGTGGGCGTCCGGAGTTGGAAGGTTTGCTGGCATCGCTTTTGCACTATGGTATCCATACCTTCGGGGCAAAGGATGGAAACTGGATCGAGCCCGGCGGACGTCGCTGGATGGTCCTCCCCGGATATGATGAGGAGGTCTGGAATGGTTGAAGATAAGGAAAAGCATCTTTTCTTTCCACGGGTGTGGCTGTATGCGCGAACCAGCACAAAAGACCATGATGTAGTAGATTGGCAGCTAAGTGAATTAGCTGACTGGGCAGCACAGGAGGGGTACAGGGTTGTGGGCAGGAGCTATGACTTCGCTTCGCCAAAGGTAATATGGTGTTCTGGTTTATCGGCCATGTTGCATGTAGTGCGACGAGGAGAGGTCGATGCGGTGGCCGTAACTTGGATCTCGAGCTTGGGGCGCACAAGGAAAAAACTGATCAAGATCTTGGCAACTTTGCAAAAGCACAATGTGGCTTTGATTACAACAGAAGAAAATCTGCGGTATCAGCTCTACCTGTATGGTCTGGATACAGTGCTGGTCAAGCATACCATGAGAAAGGCGGATGAACGGTCTTGCCCGACAGCATAAATTTAAAGACGCGCTATTACTCGATTACAGAATTGCCTGTAGTTATGAAAGTGTCGGATTTACAAGCCTTGTTCGGAATTTCACGGAGCGCATCATATCGGTTACTGCATACACCCGGATTCCCCGTGATTCGTGTAGGGGGCATGCTGCGAATCCCCAGGGACAGACTTTTTGATTGGATGGAACTGCAGTCCCTAGAAAATACCCCAAACCAGAACCCGAAGATTGTTGGTATTTGATATAGCTTTCTGCTCGGCTTTCGAGTATTGCTTGTGTTGCAAAAAAATAAGAAGGAGCGTTGAAAAATGGAAGGCAAAACGAAAAAGCCGATGCATCGCGGTCACAATGAAGGCAATATTCGCCAACGTACGGACGGGCGATGGGAGGTACGCCTATCGGCCGGCATCGACTATAAAACCGGCAAACCAAAGCGGACTTCTACCTGCTGCAACACGAAACAAGAGGCTATTGCGATCCTTCAGGAGCAGGCGCATGATATCCGTGTGAATGGTTGGCGCGACCCGATGTCTGTGACCCTGGGAGAGTGGTACGAATATTGGCTGGTCACATATATGAAAGACAAGGTCAAACAGTCCACTTACATGAGTTATCGCGGGTACGGGAATAAACATTTTTGTGTGTTGTACAAAATACGCCTGAAAAAACTGGAAGGCCGCATCCTGCAGGAGTTCTACAATTACAAATATCGGGAAGAGGGACTGTCGGCTAAAACGCTTCGCAACTACCACATGGCGCTGCACAAATGTCTGCAGCAAGCAGTAAAGGAACGGCTGATCGTAACCAATCCCTGTGATGCGGTTACCTTGCCATCGGGAGAAAAGCCGGAAATAGCGGCTCTCACCAATGAACAACAGCGTGCACTGGTGCAGATCAGCTATCGCCACCGTTATGGTGTGTTCGTACGGCTGGATCTCAGCACGGGACTTCGGATGGGCGAACTGCTGGCGCTCAGATGGGAAGATATCGACCTGGTCGGCGCCCAACTGACAGTAAAGCGCACGATCAACCGGTTGGCACGTTATGAGCAGGACGAGGGGAAGCACTCAACCGAGATTGTGTTTGACACCCCCAAAACCCAAAATGCCCGCCGGACGATTCCTTTGACCCGAAGCGTCATCGAGGATCTCAAAAGGTGGCGCAGCATTCAGCTGGCCGATCAAAACGCGGCCGGCGCAGCATACCAGGACACGGGCTTTGTGGTTACCAATGAACTAGGCATGTATTTTGAGCAACGCACATTCAAAGACTATTACAACCGGATGCTGCAGGATGCAGGTATAGGTCACTTTACGTTCCATGCGTTGCGTCATACCTTTGCAACCAGAGCCCTGGAAAGGGGAATGGACTACAAAACCCTGTCCGCCATCCGGGGGCATTACTCCGTATCATTCACGATGGATACTTATGTGCACAGCATGGATGAGCACAAGCGAAACGAGATGGATAAAATGGATGACCTGTTCGGGATAAGCCTGGAGATCTCGGTAGAGCAACAGCCTTACCCGGTGCTGTTCACCGTCACAGAAGAGGGATGCAAAGCCTTTGCGCCGGACTTCCCGAAAATACAGATTCAAGCCGGCACAATGGAAACAGCCCTGATGGAAGCGAAAAAGCAAATCCAAAAGGCGCTGAGCCAGTTCAAATACCCGCCGATCCCCACCCGGCAGGAAGACATCGTGGTGCCGGAGAACAGCGTGCTGATTCTCCTGAAGACAGCCTGAACAAACAGAAACAGCCCTGGCCAGATGGCCGGGGCTGTTGTCCGTTATATTGTCCGTTACGATTTTCCACCAAATAGAAATGAACGGTGGGGGAAAAAATCGTTTTGGGGTCATTTTGGGGTCAAAATCTAAGATTTTTAAGACTGTATTCCAAAACAAAAGAAAAAGAACGGTAAAACCTGACGTTCTACCGTTCTTCATATGTCTGAGTGTTACAAAAAAGATACCTTTATTCAGAGTGGGAACAAAATGAGCTCTTTTGAATCACTAACCGGAAATCATACCCCGTCTTCCGCCATCAGGATTCCAAACTGCAATTGCAGTATTTTTAGTATATCATCATTCGTCATTTGCTCTAATGAACACCCTCTTATCGCAATAGGCATAATCGCTCCTAATGCCAGTTTGGGATAACGTATGCAATTTTTCTCTACTTGTCCAATCGCAGTATTTCTATCGAACGGAAATTTTAATACTTCTTTTTCCGTATCAATAATATCTTTTTGCCGCGGCGTAAGTACGTTTTCCTGTTTAAGTATCTCTGTGCCTGTGCTAATAAAATCCATGCTTTTCTCCTTTGTTCTGTATGTAGTCGTTTCCTTAAAATTAGCACATATTCACAGTATAGAACGTCGAAATATCGCCTATGAATTATACTTTTCTCGCCTCCTTTGCTATACTAGAATCCTCACACTATTTTAGCAAAGGAGTTTATCCAATGGGCAAAAAGCATTACCCACAATCTATCAAAGATGAAGCCGTTCTTTTCTACGAACTCGGTCACTCATTCGCGGAAACACAAGCCAAGTACGGCATGGCTGAAAGCACATTCTTTACATGGAAACAGAAATTTGATAAGGCACACCCCATGCATGAAGCCATTACCACCAACCGAACAACCTGCCACAAATCCAAGCGCCACCTTGAAAAACTTGCGCTGGAATTAGAGGTCCTTCGGCAGTGTCCGTGCGGCAGAAACGCCTCCATCGACGAAAAAGTAGCTGCTGTCAATGCTCTGCGCGGGCGTTATTCCATCCACGTTTTATGCGATGCACTAAGCCTACCGCGCGGCACTTATTACAACCGAAAACGGAGAGCGGGGCAACGGACTTCTTATGAGATAAATGATGAAAAGCTGAAGCCTCTGATTCGTCAAATCTTCCACGACAGTAAGAACCGTTTTGGCAGAAAGCCAATTCATCACAAACTTGCAGAACTAGGCTACAAAGTCAGTGAAAAGCGCATCGTTCGTCTTATGAAGGAGATGGGATTATCCGTTGCAAAACCGTGCTACAAGGCAGAGCATCAAAAAAGTCTGCCGCGTGCTTATTTCAGAAATTTGTTAGCACGCCAATTTAACCAGCCTCAGCCCAATCTAATTTGGGTCAGCGACATCACCTATATCAAAGTGCTCGACCAATATTACTATATCTGCGTGGTGCTGGACCTGTTCTCACGGCGTATACTTTCGTACAGCATATCGGATTCCATCAACACAGCTCTTACGCTTGCTGCTTTTGATGACGCTTTCCAGTCTCGGAATCCCCCGCAAGATCTGATGTTCCACAGTGACCAAGGCGCACAGTATACATCCTACATTTTCCGCGCACATTTAAAAGAGCTTCATATAAAGCAATCCTTTTCCACACCCGGCACACCTTACGACAATTCTGTCTGCGAGTCGTTTTTCCACACGCTGAAAAAGGAGGCGCTTTATCACCACCTGTATGGCACACCGCAGGAACTGCAAGCCGTTCTGGACGAATATATCAATTTCTACAACAGCCAACGCCCGCATCTCGATCTTCCAAAACGACAAAACCGGCTACGACTTAAAGAACATCGAAGCCACGGCCAAGGTGTATGCGGGGCTGACTGTGACCGAGATCGACTACTACCCGCAAAAGGGGCTGTACACGGCAATCTCCTACGCCTTTACCGACCTGATTTTACTGGCCGCCATGCTGCTGTTGGCGCTGTTGCTTGTGCGGCAGGAGCGCGACAGCGGTCTGCTGGGCCTTGTGCGCAGCCTGCCGGGCGGACGGTTGAAAACAGCCCTTGCCAAGCTGGCGGCATTTGCTGCCAGCTTATTGGTCGTTCTTACGGTGCTGTATGGGGTCAACCTTGCCTATTGCTCGGCGTCCTTCGGTTTAGGCTCGCTGAATCGCACCATTCAAAGTGTTCCCGCCCTGATGCGCTGCACCATGCAGATCACCGTCGGGCAATACCTGCTTCGGTTTTTGCTTGCCAAGTGGGCCGGGGCGTTCGTGATGGGCCTTTGGGTCATGTTGGCGGCGCTGACGGCGCGCCGCGCCGCCGCGGGCTGGATCGGCGCGTTGGCGCTGCCGTTGGCGATGTACGGCGTGCGCGCGGCTATTCCGGCCACGAGCCATTTGAACGTAATCAAATACGCAAACCTCGTCAGCCTGCTGCAAACTAACGAGCTGCTGGGCAACTACCGCAACCTGTTCTGGTTTGGCACACCGATCGGGCTGCCGCTGGTCGAGTGGACGGCGGCGGTGTTCTACGGAGCGCTGTTCGCTGCGGCGTTCTGCACGGTATTCGCCCGCGCACAGCTGCTGCCCGCCGCCAAGCGCGGCCTTGTGTTGGGGCTGACGCGCAGGACGAAAGCAACCTCTGTTATAAAGGAAGAAGGCCGCAAGCTGTTTGTGCTGAACGGCGCAGCGGTGTTCCTGGCAGCGTTCTTGGCGTTCGGCGTGTATCAGGGCGTGACAAGCGAAAGCTATATTGATGCCGACGAAATTTATTATGCCTACTACATGAAGCATATCTCCGGCCCGTGGACGGCGGAGAGCCGCGACTGGTTGACTGCACAGGGCGAGGAGTTTGCCCCGATGCTGGCCGTGCAGCGGCGCGTGGCGCGCGGAGAGCTGAGCAACGAGGCAATGCTGGCCTACGGCGCACTGCAGCAGAAGTACAATATTTACCAGCAGGTCGTGCAAAACAATATCAACTACTACTTAAAGGAGCACCCCGGCGCGTGGCTGGTGTACGAGAGCGGCTACAAAAAGTTGTTCGGCTTCAGCGGTACCGCTGACGTGCAGGACACGCTGTGGGCCGGGCTACTGTGCGCACTGTGCTTCAGCGGCCTGTTTGCGATGGAGCGCAAGGGCGGCATGGAGACCGTGCTGCGCGCCACACCGTTGGGCCGCCGCGCGACCGTGCGCGCCAAGCAGCGGCAAAGCGACGCGGCTGCGCTGCTGATCGCCGCGGGCACGGCGCTGCCGCATCTGTGGCAGGTGCTGCGCGATTACGGCTTGCCCGCGCTGCTGGCCCCGGCGATGAGTATTTCGGAGCTGGAGGCTGTGCCGAAATTCATCACGCTGTCTGATTTGCTGCTGTTCTGGCTGATCTGCCGCTTTGCCGCCTGCCTGTGTATGAGCCGAATCACCCTATGGCTGGGGCAGAAATTGGGGAACCTGCTGCCCGCACTGTTCATCAGCGCCGTGGCGTATTGTCTGCCTGCGCTGCTGAGCCTTTCGGGCATGAAAAACGGCATCGAGTGGCTGGGGTTTTATCCACTTTTCCACGCCGCTGCGCTTTGGCAGACCCAAGGCGGCAACACCCTGTGGGTGCCGGTTTTTCTTGCCTGTGCAGCCTTTTTGCTGACGTGGGCAATCGGGCAAGCGCTGATGGATGAGTATGATATGTTAGGTGTTCCGGATGAGGTACTATAAAAATCTTTCCATAGATGAAACCAACTGCACTGTTGAAAAGGAAGGTCACCCGATTCACCTGACTGCTATGGAGTATCAGCTGTTTGTCACATTGCTCGACCATTCCGGGCGTGTCTGCTCCCGGAATCTTCTGCTGTCATCCGCTTGGCATATCACAACGCCGATTCAGACACGGACGGTCGATGTACATATCGCGAAATTACGGAAGAAGCTGGACTTGGGGCAAAATGAATTGAAAACCGTAACGAGGCAGGGGTATGCACTCTCGGGGTGAAAGGCCGCGGATGACAGATGGATGACGCCTAAAAACCGCGGAAGGATATTCGATTCGAACAATTTACTTCGGTGACTGGAAAGGATAAATGTAAAAATGATTACGAAAGAGAAGAACCGAACCAAAATTATTTGTACAGTGATTACCGCTGTTCTTGCCGCTGTTACAGGGGGAAGTGTCTTGAGACTTTACAATGTACAGAATGTCACTCAAACTGTTAATGGAAATGTCATTCAAATTTTGGGTGAAACTGGTAGTAATATCTCTGCTAATATGGATTTAACAGATTCTACAGAGGAATTAATCTCAGAATACAAAAAGGTTATCGATGAGAATAGTCAGTATCAGACAAATCAAACCACCCTACAGGGACAAGTTCAAAGCCTGCAAAGCGAAAATGACGATTTAAAAAGTCAAATTCAAATACTCAAAGGAACATTGTTGAATACATATTCTTCTGATGAAATCAATAGCGTAATTGAGCAGGGTGGATTAAAGCGAGACATTTCCAAGCGCCTTGACAATTTGGAATGCCTTGACAGTGTTAATTGTGAGCAAGTCCCCTCCGTCAAGGATTTATATGGAACCACGCACAGTATATCGTATCGCTTTGAGGCTTCTGACACAGCATGGGCTAAGTTCAAGTTGGATGGTCAATATGATACTTTCGCGGCAAATATTGTTACATCGGAAGATACAAATCGAGATGCAAACATGAGCGTGGAAATCTATCTTGATGATGTTCTCGTTGGGCGTGTTGATGATGTTGTGCGAGATGAACATATTCGACCTATTAGTGTCAGTGTAAATGGGGGTAATGTTTTGATGATAAAAGTTATCCGAACAAATTCCCGCTATGACAGTCATGCATATATTTGTGATACAACTTTATCTGTGTTGCAGTAAGTAACCTTATTCAAACCGTTGCTGCCATATGGTTAGTTGTGATGTCTATTTTTGTTCCCAAGATTGTCGGACGTGCAATCGATGGATTTTAATGTATTTTATAAACGCTCTTTTCCCTTGCGCCTTGAGGATTAAACACCTCTGTGGCGGTCTGTATTTTTCGCTTGTCGTATCAGCACTCAGAATTATAGAGGGATTTCTATCACAGAAAATTTTGTAGTGGATTTACGCGATTTCCATTTGCTCGTACCTCAAAATGCAAATGGCTGCCTGTCGCTCGCCCGGTATGTCCGACATAGCCGATAACTTGCCCCGCCTGCACCTGCTGACCGGTGGTGACGCAGATGGACGAACAGTGGGCGTACAGTGTTTCCAGCCCGGTGCCGTGGTCGATTTGAATGTAGTAGCCGTAGCTGCCGCCCCAACTGTCAAGACCGTTGGCAACGGTGACGATGCCGTCTGCCGCAGCAAGAATCGGCGTACCCTCGGCACAGGCAATGTCTGTGCCGGTGTGGGAACTCACCTCGCCGGTGAGGGGGTCAATGCGGTGCCCGAATGGAGAAGTAATCGTACCCGCGACAGGCAGCGGCCATTGCAGGGTGCCTGTCGGGGTGCGGGTACTATCCGGGTTCATAAGTTCTCCACCTCCCTGTGCAAAACCGCCAAGCAATTCTGCCCACAGTTCTTCATACTGCGGGTCTTGCAGGAGTTGCAGGTAGGTGTTCTGGCGGACGGTAAAGTGATAATCCAATGCCATCTCGTTGGGTGCTTTGTGGGTCAGTTCGATTACAAGGACGGTTTCGGTTATCTCTGTTGTGGTTGCTTTTCCGTTTTTGTCCGTCGTTTCTATAACGGCGGTTTCCGCACGAGTGGAGTAGTCCACCGCGTTCATCGCCCACATAATTTCCCGCAGCTTGTCCACTTGATTTTCCGTCAGCGCCGCAACGGGTGCGCCTTGTTCGCTGCCCGCCACATACGAAGAAAAGACCGCCAAGACATCCTGCCAGCGAATGTAGTACACATCATCGTTGGCAACAATGTCTTGGCGGTCGTGCTGTACGGTATCGGAGATTTCTTCCAGCCTGTCGCGGTATTCTTCGGTCAGGGTGTCTACGGCTTCGCGCACGGTGACGGACGCTGCGTTGGGGGCATTGGCGGCAAAAAAGATGCCGTAGGCCGAGCCGGAAACAAACGCTACAAGGCTGATGACGATATGAAGCTTCAACAATTGAATCAGCATCGCGTCACGGTATTCTTCCAGCGACTGATGAGTATTGCCTGTTTCTGGGCTGCGGTTTGCCAGCTCCGCGTTGACCCCTTCCTGCGCAACCTTTGCCCAATCCTGCGGAAATTCTTTCCAATCTGCCATATCACCAAGCCAAAGCGAGATGGAATCGTTCAGATGGTTCATCAGGCCGGACACCCCGCCCGCGCCGCCGCCAAGTTCAAATACAAGCGACGGCCCCATAATGCCCCAACGAATACCGGGCCCAAACGTGACGGCTTTATCTGCGTCTTCCACCGTGCAGACCCCACTCATGACAAGGTTGCACACCTCACGGTACAGCGCCATTTGCAGACGGTTACAAATAAAGCCAAGCGCTTCTTTTTGCAGCACGACCGGCTCATTGCCAACGGATGTATAGAACGCCTTTGCCACTCACACCGCTTCATCAGCGGTCTTCTCTCCCTTGGTAATTTCCACCAGCGGGATCAGGTGCGGCGGGTTATACGGATGACCGCCGATAAAGCGTTCCGGGTGCTGGGCATATTTGGCAATTTCGGTCACAAGCAGGCCAGAAGTAGAGCTGGCAATGATTGCATCCGGTGAAGCATAGGCTTCAATTTCTTTGACAAGTGCGTGCTTTACCTCATAATGCTCGGCAGAGGATTCCTGAATAAACAGCGCATTCTTGACGGCTTCCTCCAGCGAGGTCGTGTAATGGATGCGGGACAAAATTTTCTCGGCCTCGCTGTCCGTGTAAACGCCGTTCTTTTTGAGCGAATCCATACTCTCCTTGACGCGCTGCTTTGCCCGCGCCGAGGATTCCTCGCTGCGGTTGTAGGCATACACCTCATGGCCGCCCATCGCAAATTTTAACGCCCAGCTGTAACCGATGACACCGCAGCACAGCGAGGCAACCGTTTGAATGTTCTCCAGTTCCATGAAGAATCATCTCCTTTTCTGCTTCTATTATAAAGCGATCAGCCAACAATGACAAGGTCAAACGCCATTGTGGAAGCAGAATTGACAGCCGGTGCAGCTTCTATGTTTTGCTCTACTCATAGCGAACAACACAGCATGACCTGACGCCACTATGTCAAAACGTCAAAACTTGCGGAGAAGTCATTCTTCGTTCCTTAAGTTCGGCATTAGCGCTACATTGATTATCATAGGATCGGTGCCCGCCAGCATCGTGCGGGGGATCAACAAGCCATGCGGGCCGCTCTGCACGGTCTTGCCGTCCAATTCCGCCCGCGTGGCCGTGTACTCGCTAGGTCCCAGCGCAGCGGGATTGCGGTATCGCACGGTGATCGGTCGCCCCGCAAAGCGCAGGGTGACAGCGGCGGTGCCCGTGGCGTCAAACTGGTCGGCCAATAGCTGCGGGGCAAGCAGCAGGTCCCCGTTTTGCCCGCGGACACCATAACACTGCGTCAGCATACAGTAGACAAGCCAGCTGGCCGCGCCAGTCAGATACGGGTACATCCCTCGCCCTGCGGGGTCGAAATACTCCGGGATGCCGGGAAAGATTTGAGCAATCTCAAAGCTGCAACTCTGGGTGTACAGCTCCCGCAGCACCTTGCAGCCAGCCTCCGGCAGACCCTGCCGATACAGCGCAAAGGCATACATGGCCGCCATGTGGCAGAATACCGCGCCGTTCTCCTTGTGGCCGTAGGCAAAGCCGAATTGCCGCCCTAAAGTTGGGGCGATAACACCAATCTCGCCGAAATCGGTGTTCAGGCAGACGCCGCCGCGCAGTGGGCTGTCCAAATAGCAGTCCACGGCGCGGACAATGCCCTGCGTTTGCTCGCCTTCGGCGGTACCGCTCATCAGGGCAAACACCTGCCCCGTCAGCATTATACGCACCCGTCCGGCGTGCAATCCCTCAACTTGCGCGCCGTTGTTGTCGTAATAGCTGTTCATCCAGCGCTGGCCCGCGCCGTCCGTCACAAACTCCGTGCGGCACAGATGGCTTTTCAGACATTCGCTCATGGAATCCAGTAATGTGGCAGCTTCGGCACAGGGCACCGCCTGCGGCGCTTCCGTGCGGGCTTCGCATACGGCCTCATAGCGCTGCCGCACGGCATTGCGTGCACCAGTGTCTATGCCGACGGCAGCAGCATCGCGCAGCAGCACGGCCACTTCGCCCGCCAGCAGGATACTTTCGTGCCCCGCGCTTTGCAGACTGCGGCACAGATCCGCCAGCGTGTACAGGTTGCCTGCGTAGGCCGCTGTAAACGCTACGCCTTCGCCGTTTTCGACCGCCATATCCAGCGCGTCGTTCCAATCAGCCCCGCGCAGGCGGATGCATCCATGCCGCCCCGCATCCAGATATGCCGTCACATTTTGTACAATCAAATGCTCCAGCACCGTGCCGCTCTGCGGCGGGGCGGGGGTATCGTTCAGGTGCTCGCCGCGGCATTTGCGGTCGTCGCAAAAATAGGGCTGATTTTCCAGCAAAATCGAAATATCGCCGGTCTGCTGAATGTACAGATCGGTCGTGACCAGCGGCCAATAGCCGTGGTCCATCCATACGCGCACAATGCGGTTGCGGTCGGCGACAAATTCTCCCGGTTTTCGCCCGATGATCGTGGCGTTGGTGCCGTCGGCGCGCACGCCCGCAAAGTAGCGCACCAAGTCGCCGCGCACGGCGGCGGGGTCGTGCAGGAGCAGCGCCAGACTGTCCTGCCAAAGGTCGCGCCAGCCGCGGCCGCCGCGGCCATAGTCGTGATGCGGCAAAAAGCTGCACCCACAAATGCGGCGCAGGGTAGGCTGGATGCCTACCCACCGCATCCATGCGGTCAGATCAGGGTCGCACGCCGCAAACACGGCAGCATTCTGCGCCTGCCACCAGCATTTGGTGCTTTCCAGCGCAGATGCAAAAGTGTCGGTGGTCAAGTACTCTTCACCCGTACAGTCAATACCCAGCGCCAAATACCAGCTTCGGCTTTGCCCCGGCCTCAGGGTTACGGGCGCGAATTGCAGCACGCCCATCATTTCATAACCCTGCGCCGTATCTCCTGGGGAAAGCCACGCTGTTTGGGCAGTGGAGTCTGCCAGTGCGGCGGGGCAGTCGTAGCTGCCTGCGCTGCCGCAAAACGCCTGCACCGTTCCCAGAAAGCGCACAGGCAGTGCGCCGTCCTGCTCCTGTCCGCGTACCGTATAGTGTACCGCGCCGGGACGATGGCCTCGCTCGTCAAAGGTCAGGGTGGGAGTCAGCGTCACGCCGTTTCGTTCCACGCGCAGACGCTGCAAGAGGCTTGTCACATGGCGGTGGTCGCGGATGTTGTCGGCGCTGCGCCCATACAACGGCATTGCCGCCGTGGGGGTAAAGGTAAGCGCTTCGCCTCCAAGGTTTGTCACGGTGACACGCATCAGCTCCACCGTGTCCTGCCCGGCGGGCACAAACGAGGTCACGGCGGCTTTTACGCCAAGCGCACGGTTGGCGCGCTCGACCGTCTGCCACAAAAGCCCGCCGTACAGCATGACCTCGTCCGCCCCTTTGCCGAAGCGCGCCGCCTGCTGGGCCGCGCTTTGCCCGGCGGCGCTCCACAGCGTTCCGTCGGCAAATTGCAGCCAGAAATTGCGCGTCGCACGGCTTTCGTGCAGAGTCTGCTCGCTGCACGCAGCCAGCAGAAAAGTATCCTGCCCTGTCTTGCAGTCGCCTGCCAGCCGCGGTGTAATGCTGCTGATGATGCCGCCCTCGTTGGCAAGCGGGAAATAGGTCTCCGCCGCTTGATCAGCGTCGGTCAGTACAAAATCGCCGTTGGCGTTCAAAAATTTCAGCTTCGGCATAGTACGCTTCCTCATACTCTCTACTTACTTATGGCTTAGATGTAAGGCGCATAACAATTTTGGCTGCCAGTCCTTCTCTGACGGCTTCGGCATCGTCGCCAAGGATCTCCCGGCTTCTTTTTACAGCGCCATCGTGGAATGTCATTTCGGCTTCACTCATGCTGTATGCGCCGGGAATATAATCCTGGATCGCATCAAAATGATATTCCACCTGCGTTCTGCCCAAGAAAGTAGCCGCAATCATTTTATCTTTTCCAATCAGATATGCGGGGATCGCCGGCCGGAACGCAAGTGTCAGCCCCTTTTGACTGCTGGAGAAAGGACTTTCCCCAAACATCATGATCCGCCACATATGGAGAAATTCCACCGTTGAGCCGCTCAACCGCGCGACAAAGCCGCGCCCGTGCAAGGATTCGTCGGGATTCAGGCTGCTCACCAGGAAGCTGGAGTTTTCCAGCGTGCTGCGGCCATAGCGCTCAGGGTCCAGGAATGGGATCGCGGCATTGCGGAAATCCTCAAAAAATGCAGCGTACAAGCCCGCGCGCAACATCTCCAGAAGATATTTGTACTCCATATGCAGCCAAATTGACCCATTTTCCAGCCAGCCGGGGGTGAATGCTACAGCACGCCCCAATTCAAACGAAGCATCGGACAGGCTCGTATTGACGCGGTACATTTTCAGTTCACGGTCATACAGCGCGCTGCCGCGCACCGAGCGGCACAGAGCTTCTTTCGTGGCGGTATCGTCATTCAATTTTAACCGCCGCACAGTCCCCTCCAAAAAGTCCGGCGTTTGCCGCTGCATAAAATGTACGGGGATTGGCTTACCGTCGGCTTTGCGGTAAGCAACATCGTAGTAGAAGTAAGTGGGCATCACCTCGCCCATTCCCTGCGCCTGTGCGATCCCCGCGCGAACGACCTGCAGCCAGTTTTCCAGCGTCGGAAGCAGCGTCTGCGCTTCCATGATAGCTGTTTCACCGGAGAAACCACGATACGCACTGCGACGGTAAGCTTCCCGGCAGTCGTTTCTGGCATTCCAGAATTCCAGCTTTTCGCCGTATGCAAAAGGCTCTTTTTCTTGTTTTGTGATTTTTGAAAGCTCGTCGACCAAAGCGCGGATTTCCCGATGCATCGCAAACGGGTGCGGCAGCCGTTCAAGCGCCGAGATCGTATATTCCAACAGGCGGGCAAGCTCACAGCTTTCGGCCATAGACGAGCCGAACAGGCCCGGCAGGCCATTCAGCGCATCGTACCAGCCCGGCTTTCCGCCCTCCATCTCGATGCCCATTGCGTAGGCATCCAGTGTGGCATACTTGATGGCGCATAAAAGCACCAGCTTTTCCATCAGGCAGGACCGCAGCGGATTTCCCTGCGCATCAACTTCGACCGTCCCCGCTGTGCTGTTTTCGAGGGGGTATGTCGCATTATATTGCCTCAATCCGTTTGGTGTTTCCCTGTACCGCGCACAGCGTTCCGTTATGCCGGCGCGCGCCGGATACCATGTCAGGGTTTCGTCGCAAAGAAGTTTTTCTTCCCTGTCCGGCCACACCGTGAGGTAGTCCTCGATCAGATCCAGATCATAAGACCAGTGGTCTGACCAATACCCCTCGCCGAAGCTTGCATGGATCTGCTTTTTCGCTGCGGCGATGATCTTTGCAAAAGTCAGCTCTCGCTCTTTTGGGGAGGCAGCATTACGCTCTAATGCGCGCCACAGCTGCCCCGCAGAGAATCCGCTTGAAAGCACGCCGGAAAGCCCATGGATCACCGGGCAATCCTGTGCGAGTGCGCTTTGTTCCTCCTGTGCAAGCACAAAGGTTTCCGGCTCGATCTGCAGCGGGTTATACCCATCCAGCTGCAGCAAATCAAAGAACAGATCAATGTTGCTGCGGCCGACAAAAGGCGACAGCGAAACATCACAGCGGCGGTTCTGGTTGATATCCCGGAAATTTCCGTTGCCCTGCGAGTAATATTCCGGCTTAACGGTAAAGTAGTTATAATCGCGTTCCAAATCCCCGTGCTTGCGGGAGAACGCATAGAACACCTGCTTGCCGCCCAACAGCAGGGGAAAGCCACCGCGCAGGCAGTTATCAAGGTAGGTATAACTGCAGTAGGCGTCGAAGATCGGGTTTGCCGTGTGTGTTTCCACGCGCTTTCCGATGGTATCCGTCAGCACCCTTGCCTCCCGGAATGCATCGGCAAAAAGCTGCGGACCGATCGGCTCACGGCAATACTGCACCAGGTCCGCTCGTTCCTCAACATAGCCGTACATTTCAAAAAGCGAGCATTTCTGGTTTGGCTCCAGCGTACGCCGCAGTGCATAGAAACTACAGGGAAACTGGTTTTGCCAAACCTGCTTTTGCCTGCGGAGCTTTTCCAGCCCGCCATCCCGGAAAATCACGGCCTGATCCAGTGCAGTATCATAGCCAAAAACAGCGCGCGGATCGCAGATTGGCGTAAGAGGCTGACCATCGTCATCCACCGCAAACGAAAAATTACCGCCGTGGATCTCTTCCACTTCGCTCGTATCCGCCATGCTTGCGTTCACATGGAAAAACGCAGCGTTTCCGACCGCCTCAACTTTCATCCACGCCTTGCCGGTCTGCGTCATATGCTTCAGCGTCCAGTCGTTTACGCCGTAGGGCACCAGTGCCGGCATACCGTCCAAAACCTCAATCTCTTGTGTGTTCCGGGTCAGGTTTTGGATCGTGACCACACGAAGCAGCGCCCCAATGGGTGCATTGGGCAGCAGGCAGTAGCGCACTTTTGTTTCAAAGCCGTTTGCCTCATCGTGGTCCGTCACGACGATGGTATTCGGTGCCACTGTAAACGTCTGCTTTTCGTGTGCCTTACGGAACGGCTCATAGGTGCCGCTTTGGGTGCGGATAAATGTCCGGAAGCCTGTGCGGCCAACGTTTTGATACGCCGTGTGTGCCGGGTAAAATTCCATGATGGGATGGTCTTTATCCTGCGCACCGAAACTGACGATCCCCTGCCCGCGATTTACATAGTAGCACCAGAGCGGTATGCCGTGTACGCCCGCGATCCCCGGTAAAAATCCCGAAAAGGTGGGCTTACGCGCATAGTCAGCCTGAGAGAACGAGTTGTTCTGGCCCATTTTACTTTTCTCCTTTATGCCCGATCACGGCATGATCTGCTTGTTCTTTCGGTAATCGGCCGGTGTTGTGCCGGTCACCTCTTTAAAGGCACGCGCATAGGTTTTATAGCTGTCATATCCAACCGCACTTGCCACCTCGGAAATGCGCAGCTCGGTTTGTTCCAGCAGCTTCAGGCTGGCCTGTACACGGATATCCCGCAGGTATTCCAAAAACGTTTTGCCCGCATAGCGGCGGAAAGCATCCGAAAAATAAGCATAGCTCAGTGAAACGTGGTTGGATACCGCCGCCAATGTCAGCTGCTTTTGATAATTGCTTTGAATGAAAGCCTCGGCTTGCTCCATCGCTGCGTTTTCACTTGTCAACGAACGGCGCTGCCGCACTTTTTCGTTTAACAGAGAAAATTGACGGCATAGATAGAGCAGGTATTCGCGCATGGAATCAAAGGCGAACAGCTCGTTTACCCGGCTCATTTCTGTTTGCGTATCGTCGGGCACCGGTTCAAGAGAGGTTTCCACCGAGCGCATACAGCGGTAAACCGTATCGCAGAGCGCCAACGTATATCCAATGCGGTACTGCGACAGCGTCTTGCGGTCGAACAGCTGCGCCAGAGCGGTCTTGATCTCGTTCTCATCCATGGCACCGAAGCGGTTCTTCAGCTTGTCGATCTCCTTATAAGGGATTGTAAAATCCTTGCGCAGCGGACGGATATCGGACCATTGCAGCAACACCTTTTGCGGAAAAAGCAGGCGGTGGCAAAAAATCTCCCTCGCCTCACGGTAAGCTGCCGGCAGAGCATCCAGATTTTTCGCCGTATCCGAAATTGCCGTTGCCTGTGCGCCGCGCCCGGCAAAGAGTTCGGCCACAGAAACGGCGGAGGTTTGAGCAGGGCAGAGCGTCAGCACTTCATCTCTTTCCCCAAGGATCAGCCCCCGGCTGTCGGTCAGCGCCAAAAGGCTTTCTCTCAGGGATGGGTCCGATACAAGATCCGCGGTGCCGTCAAACTGTGTGTAGGCAACATAATACGTCGTTTCCGTCCCGATTTTTTGTGTGCGCCATACGGGAACTGCATTGTCAATTTTTTCCTCCCCGCGGGCATAGTGCAGCAACAGCTGCCGCCTTGCAGTATGGGGATCACCGCCTTTTTCACGCTTTTCCGCATCGATCCTGCGGATCGCCGCATACAACGCCGCCCGGTCAACTGGCTTGAGCAAATAGGCTTTTGCCCCATATTCGATGGCTTTTTGCGCATACTTGAAATCGTCATAGCCGCTTAAAATAATGAACGGCACATCCCTGTGCTGCACACTGCACCGGCGCATCAGCTCAAGGCCATCCATGATCGGCATGCGAATATCCGTGATGAGCAAATCGACCGGTTGCTGTTCCAGCATTTTCAACGCTTGCACACCGTTGTCGGCAATCAAGGTCCGCTCGATCTGTATGCCATCCTCTTTACAGCTGGACAGCATCACGCTGAGCCCCTCTGCGATCCGCCGCTGATCCTCAACGATCAGGATGTCCATCCTCATCACCATCCTCCCAAATTATCATCGGCAAACGGCATTGTTAAAAGGGCCTCGGTATAAGCACCCGGCTCACTTTGCAGTGTCAGCCCATACTCCATGCCATAGCGTACCTGAAAGCGCTTGTGCACATTCACAATACCGATCCCATTTTTACCAATCTGCAGCCCGGATTCCAATGTGCCGTCCAAAGCGCTTTGCAGGGCTGCCATTGTTTCTGGCTTTATGCCAATGCCATCATCCAAAACGCGAATGGCAAGCGCCCCGCTGCCACACACTGCTTTGACCGAAATATGAATGTTGCCTCGTCCCGCGGGCAAGCCGTGAACGATGCTGTTTTCCACCAACGGCTGCAGGGACAGCTTTGGGATCTCGGCTTCTTCGCACTGAGGCGGAATATCGATATCCAGGACCGCCTGAATGTTATGAATGATATTGATCAGATAGATATATTTTCTGATATTGTCGATTTCGTCCTTTAACGTGACGTTTTGTGTTTTCCAGCTCATGTTGTAACGTAGCAGACTTCCCAGCGCATACAACGTATCGGAAAGCTCGGTTTCGTGTTTTGTTTCGGCCATCATGCGCACACTTTCAAGCGCGTTATACAGGAAATGACTGTCTATTTGGCTTTGAAGTGCGTGCAGCTGTGCATCCTTGGCTGCCAGGCGGCTCTGCACGTTTTGTTCCATCAGCTGTTGGGTGCGATCCAACATTGCGTTGAACTGGCGGCTCAGTGTGTCTAGTTCATCCCCCGGCGCGTTTGGCTCCGGAATGCGAATGGAAAGGTCGCCGTTCTTTTCGACAGCCTGCATGGAGGTTACCAGAGTTTCCAGCCGCTTTAAAATGCTGCGGTACATGGCCTTGGAAAAAAGAAAGACCAGCAAAAGAAACGCGATCAATATACAGCCGACGATCAATATAATGCGCGGGAGGTTTCCTGTTAACGTATCCGCTTGCGCATAACAGAGCATATAAGCTGAAATTTCCGGCAGATATTCATAGGTCAGCCAATAGACGGTTTTTCCCACACGCAATTTCAAGGCATTGGCCGCCAGCTGATCGTTCACGTTCTCCATTAGCTGTCGGATCACTTCTTCGTCATCATCCGCCGGGGAAAAGCAATAATCCGCATCAGGGGCGAAAACGGCAAAATGAAAATCAGAAATCCTGCTTTGCTCACAAAGCTCGTCGAACAGCGTTTCATCCGAAAAGCGAAGTTCTAAGACACCGATCTCTCGGATATCCAGAAACACCTTTCGGTACAGCGCAGGGCAATCATTTGCATCTTTTGTGATACCGCGCAGCAAAACGGCTTCGCTTTTCCCGGCGGGCAGGATCTCGGCCCGCCGGTCCGATGCGATGCGCGTGGAAGAATAAATCGTATCCCAGATCTCGCGCACATTCGGATTGTCAAAATAGAAGCTGGCCCCGGAAAGCTGCGTGTTGCTTTGAAAGATCCCATCCATGCGCTCCAGCTCGTTTTTGCTGAACTGCACCAGCCTCAAGCCGTCGGCTTCCATATCGGAATTGCAAAAGGTCAAAAAATTCCTTTGGTCAAGTGCGGTCGTTATCGTATTGCCGGCCTTAGACAATACGCTGCGAACCCCCGCATTGATTTGTGCCAGCTCCGACGCGCTTGTTGTTTCAAATGTGCGATAGGCCTTACCGACCTGATTCTCTGTCCAGATCACGGTCACGACCAACAGCGGCAGCACCAGGACCGCGGCAAAAATCAACACGGTCTTGCGCGGGATCGTCATATGTTTATAGCCTTTGGTAAGTGATTCTTTCCAATTCATAGCGACCTCACCTCCCCTCTATTATATCCGAAGGCCATAGCGATTACAATTACCGCAAAGCAGAAAACGGAGGGCGGCCGTTTCCCGTACCGCCCTCCGCAATGCGATGCAATGTATTATTACGACAGCATTTCCTTGCGCGTATCCAGCAGGTTCTGTTCGTATTCAACGACCTGCGCGTAGCCGTTGTTTTCGCGCCACTGTACATAATCCGCCATGATCTGGTCGAATTTCTCGTCGCTCTCCGCGGTGATCAGCTGCGGCAGAACTTCTTCCCATTTCTGGGAGATCGAGGTTGCCGCGATGCCTGCATCGTTATCGCCGGTCGGTTCCAGATTGTTGTAGATACCGCCGTCAAGGTCCGCATGCGCGTTGGCCCAATCGCTCATCTGTGTGATATAGTCCGGGTTCTCCATACGCCACTGGTCAACCAGCGGCTTGTTGCGCAGCATCCAATAGGTATCATACAGGCCGTAATCATTCGAGAAGGAGTCAAAGTTGCTGGAATAGAGTTCCTGCAGTTCCTCTTTCAGAACGGGCTTTCCATCGACCATGTCGTAGGTTTCGCCCTCAACACCCATGAACATATCCATCTGGCCCTCTTCGCTGCACAGATAGGTCAGGAACGCGATCGCGCGCTCAGGGTTCTCACAGTCCTTGCTGATGAAAGTCGTCATCCAGCCGTCCATCGAGCCGGGGAAGATCAGCGGATCATCCTTGGCGCTGTTCATCGGGCCGTCTACCGCAATGTAGATCGAATCGGGATCGTCGCTACTTGCCAAAATGCCGTTGGCCTCCTGCACATCGGTGTACTCGCGCAGCATACAGAAATACTGGCCATTGTTGGTCTTTTCCTTGACCTGATCATTCGAGTCGACAAGGAAATCGACATCGATCAGACCTTCCTCGTAAGCTTGGCGGAACATTTTCAGCCATTTAATGTATTCAGGGTCGGATGTACGGTCGTTGATCTCGCCGTCCACCTCATACGGAACGGCAAGGAAGTTTTGCAGCATCTTGCTCATGCCATAGGTCGTGGCCGCCTGGGCATAGAACGGTGTGATGGCCATGCCGTCATATTCCTGATAGTTCTCATGCAGAGTGCGCAGCGCATCCAGGAAACCTTCCGGCGTGGTCATGTCGGGGCTGCCCATTTCCTCGTACAGATCCTTGCGCACAAGGAACGTCTGCACAGCGGCAGTTTGCCCGGTTTCTGCCATCGTACTGGGGGCATAGGCATCATTGGGGATGCAATACACGTTGCCGTCGTCCTTGGTGTGCCACTTGATCACATCGCCATCCACGACATTATAGAAGTACGGATCATATTGGTCGGCCAACTCGTTCAGCGCATAGACATAACCCTGCTCATACAGTGAAGTATAGCAGCTCTCCCAGTTGCCCAGCGTGATGATGTCCGGCAGATCGCCGCTGACCATGTAAAGCGAAAGCTCTGTGGAAACATCGTCGGTCGGTGTCGTAATGGTTACATTCACGCCCGTCTTTTCGGTGATGTTTTTAGAAACGACGCTTTCGCCCCAAGTGTAGCCATACCACGAAGCGCCGACGAACCATTCCAAATCAACAGGGCTGGTGTCGTTCTTCCATGCAGGGCCATCCGCAGCGGCGGTTTCTGCCTCACTGCTCACACTTTCAGCCTCCGATGCCGATTCGGAAGCAGCGGCAGAGGAACTGCTGCTTGTGCCGGATCCGCAGGCCGTCAGCAGCGCGGCTGCCATTGCGAGGCTGCCCACCCGGAGCAATCTAGTTTTTTGTGCTTTTTTCATGGTGATTCTCCTTCTTAAAAAATTGTTGCTATGTTCAAGTGCTATGCTGTCTTATCCCTTGATAGAGCCAATCATGACACCTTTGACCAAATACTTTTGAATGAACGGATAAATAAACAGGATTGGAAGCGTTGCGACGACCATGGCCGCGAACTTGATCGTAGAGGCTGACGTTTGCCCACCCAAAGCTACCATCGCTGCCTGTTGCTGGGAGCTCATCGTCGTTTCGGCCAGCAGCTTGTATAAGATCGTTTGCAGCGGCTGCAGGGTTTTATTGCGGATGTAAATGACGCCCAGATAGTAATCGTTCCAGTTGTACACAGCGGAATACAAACCGATCGTTGCCAGTACGGCTTTGCAGTTGGGCAGCAGTATCTGCCAGTAGATCCTAAACTCGCTGGCACCGTCCAGACGCGCACTTTCCAGTAGGCTTTCGGGGATTGTTTTGAAGAAACTAATAAAAATGATCATATTATAGAAAGTAAACATCCCCGGCAGTACGAACACCCAAAATGTGTTATAAAGGTGGAGCTTATTCATCAGAATAAAGTTGGGGATCAGACCGCCGTTGAAAAACATCGTGATCATTGCGATCTTCATGTAGATCTTTTTGCCGATCAGATTGGGGCGGCTCATCGCATAAGAAACAAACGAGGTAAACAGGACGTGTGCCGATGTCGCCACGATTGTGCGGAGCACCGTGACCGTGAAGCCGGAAACCAGATATTTATTTTCAAAAACAGCGTGGTATCCGTCAAGGCTGAGTTCACTGGGCCACCATGCCACCGCGCCGCGGGATGCAACATTATAGGATGCGAAAGAGTTTGCAAACACATACCAGAACGGATAGACGCAGGCAAAGCTCACGATGACCAAAATCACAATCAGCACAACATCAAATGTGCCATAGCCTTTCAGCTTTTTCGTCATACGCTCGCCTCCTAGATAATAGACTCACCGGTCAGCTTGACAGCCACCAGATTGCACAGCTGCAGCAGGGCAAAGGCAATGATACTACGGAAAAACAGCACCGCTGTCGAGAACGAATAGCGTCCCATTCCAAGCCCCATGTTGTAGATGTACAGGTCGATCGTTTCCGAGCGGGAAATATTCGCCGAGTTGGTCATCATGAAGATCTGGTCAAAGTTGCTGCCAAGGCAGCCGCTCACCGCAAGGATAAACAGAATCGAGATGGTCGGGCGGATGCACTGCAGCGTGATGTACCACATCTTTTGCCAGCGGTTTGCGCCGTCCAACTCCGCCGATTCATAAAGACCCGGATCGATGCCGGCGATCGCTGCCAAATAAATGATCGCGCTCCATCCTGTTTCCTTAAAGGTATCTGTGATAAAGGAGATCGTCCAGAAGTTGTCCGGGTCTGCATTGTACAGGATCGAACGGCTTTGCAGACCAAGAGAGAGCATGATCTGATTGATCAACCCGGTGGAGGACATCCAGTTCAGCATAATGCCGCCAAAAATTGCCCATGAAATAAAATGCGGCATATAAGAGAGCGACTGTACAACTTTTTTGAATTTCGGGTTTTTGACCTCGTTTAGCAGTAGCGCGAAAATAATTGGAACCACGAAGCCAATCGTGATCTTCAAAGCGCTGATACCAAGCGTATTGACAACGGAGCGCCAAAAGCGATCATCTGTCAAGAATGCCTTAAAATGTTTGAGCCCTACAGATTGATTTTCAAACAGAGGGATGGATACTTTATAGTCCATAAACGCAATCACAAGGAAGATCAACGGGATATAGCTGAAAATAGCCATCCATACGACCCCTGACAGCGCCATGAACTGGATCTGCCATTGCCGCCCCATCTTTTTCAGTGTTGTTTGGATGCGCACGGAGAGCGGCTGTGTTAATTTTCCCGGTTTCAAAGCGGCGTTGCTCTGATCTGCGTGCTTCATTTCATTCACCTCTGGTATTATCATAACAAAAGCAGTTGTGGAAATAAATCCCGGGATTTACTATCATATCCCAAAATTTTAGGTTTGCTTGACTTAGCCCCCGCTTTCCCCTTACACTGTATCCATCATCATCTGCAAGGAGTGGTTTTCATGGCGGCCCTTTATCAGTTGGCTTGGGAGGATACCTTTGGCGGCACTGCTTTGGATCGAGCCAAATGGAATGTTCGGATCGGCAACTGGTCGATTTCCGAGGACGGAACCCCACTTGCCCCCGGTTGGGGAAACAATGAACAGCAGTATTATAGGGATGATGCACAGAATTTGTTCGTTGGGAATGACCGACTTACGATCCGTGCGCTTCGTCAGACCTCTCCGGTTCAATTTGGTCAAAGGGTTCCCTATACTTCCGCCAAAATCGATACACGTGGGCTTTTCTCTTTTTGCTACGGAAAAGTAGAATTTCGTGCGCGCTGCCCTTTGGGCACAGGACTCTGGCCGGCTGTTTGGATGATGCCGGAAGATCATGTTTACGGCCCCTGGGCACGCAGCGGGGAAATTGATATTTTGGAGGCAATGGGGCGCTGCCCCGATCTTGTCTGTGGTACGATCCACTATGGAGGTCCGCCGCAAAACAAGACCGAGCAAAGTCATTCCTATCGGCTTCCGATCGGCACAACAATTCATGACTTCCATACCTACGCCCTGCTTTGGGAGCCGATGCGGCTGCAATGGTATGTGGACGGCATTTGTTATAGCAGCATATCAACTTGGGGATCCTGCCCCGGTGTTGAGCCGAAGCTCTCTTTCCCCCAGCCATTTGACCAGAAATTTTATTTGATTATCAATCTTGCCGTCGGCGGCTGGTTTGATCCAGAAGCAAACGGCATAGTGGACAACACCGCTTTCCCCGCCGATTTTGAAATCGACTATATCCGTGTTTATCAGCAGCATAAAGCATAAGAAAGCAGCCCCAAAGCGAAGTGCTCTGGGGCTGCACCTATTTAACGATCATGATAGCTGGTAAACGTGGACGTCATCGATTTGCACAGTATGCGCCGTATTGGATGTGGATCCTACATTCCCAAGCATAAAGACAAGTTTTGCTGAAGAATAGGATGTTGTTCCACTGAAAGTGTACTCTATTGTTGTCCAGTCTGTTCCAACATCGAATGTTTGGCTAAACGCAGGTGAAAGAGCGTCTTTTTCCAATGCAACAGTAATTTGCCTGGCTATGCTACTTTTTGCTTTGAAAGAGATTTTATAAGTTCCATTTTCCGGCAGTGTGATGTTCTGATACAGTTGCGCTGACCAGGTATTTGGCAGTGTCGTAGGGATCGTTGCCACAAAGGCTCCGTCCGTACAGTTGTAAGTGCTTCCATTTTCAGTCCATGTTTCCCAGCCTGTCAGCCCATCAGAAAAGTCCCCGTTGGTCACCAGCTCATCCGGCAAGGCCTCCAAGGTAATGTCATCAAGATAAATGTCATGGGCAGTATCTGTTGTTCCCGAAACGTTCCCCATAAAAAACAGCAGCTTTGCGGAATTGTTACTTACCGAAGGCGAAAACGTATAAGTATATGTTTGCCAGTCGGTTCCTACAGAGAAGGTTTCACTGAACAGCGAAGAGTTGTTAGCCCCCTCCAAACCGACCGTCAGATTTCTTGCAACGGAGCTTTTTGCCCTAAACGATAATTGGTACGTCGCATCCTTATACACAGGTACATTCTGATATAGCTGCGTAGACCATGTATTGGGCAAAATCGTATAAACATTTGCCTTAAAAGCTCCATCTTCAACCGTGAAAGTACTGCCGTTCTCTGTCCATGTGTTCCAGCCATCAAGCGTCGAGTCAAATGTCGAATTTGTTAGAAGATCAGTATAGGGAGTCTGTGTGCTACCACTTGACTCGGTCAAGCTTCCTGTATACTCATATACGCGCACATAATCAATCTGGAATTTGGTCGATGTCCATGTGGAGGTATCTGGATCCCCCGGAAAATATCCGCCAACCGCCAAATTAAGAATCAAATGGAAATCGTCATTAAATGGTGCGGGATAAGCGTATGTCGTTCCACTGCTATCCGTGCTGTACCAATCCTGTTGAATCTGATATAGCTCACCATCAACATACCAGCGCATTTCACCCGGGAGCCATTCTACAGCAAAAGTGTGGAAATCATCAGCAAAAGATGCGCCATCCGCCAAGTTATAATATCCGGTATTATATACCCAAGGGTTACCGTAGTGCAGAGTTCCAAGTACCGTGTCAGTGTCACTCCCCATATATTCCATGATATCAATTTCGCCGCTGATTGGCCAATCCAATGTGGTATCATCAGGGAGCATCCAAATAGCCGGCCACAGCCCAGTGCCGCTTGGCAGTTTTGCCCGGAATTCGAGCCTGCCGTATGTCCAGCTTTCTGTTGAGGTCAGTTTTGCAGATGTATAGTTCTCATCTCCGTTGCTTTCCTGCAGCGCTTCGATTACAAGACATCCATCTTGTATATAAGAGTTGCTGGCAGAATCCGTATAATACTGCTGTTCGTTGTTTCCGAAGCCTCCACCGCCAACGGTATAACTCCACTTGGTGGTATCTACGCTGCTACCATCAAATTCATCGTTCCAAACGCAGCTCCAAAGACTTTCATCGAGTGTTTCGTATTTAGTGCCGAGTTCAGTAGCCGATGCAGCATAGGCACCCGGAGCAAATGCCGCCAAAAGGCCTCCGACTGCAAGAGTACTAATGATTCGGTGATATTTGCGTGCCATGTGGTACCTCCTTGTTGTAATGTGATGTGGGGTGTTTATGTGTTGGGATTCCCGTAAGTCTATTATACCAAATGCAAGCACGCAAATACTATCCCTGTATTTTATATCATATCGCATAATTTTGGATTTTTGCTCATATGCATATGCAATAAGCAATAATACATAGAAAAGATTTTTCGGCAGCAATTTATTGATTGATTTTTTGCATTCATGCTATATAATAAAAACAAGTCATTCTTTTCTAATTTTATATTGGAGGTATTTATTATGCCGAGACCCAAGGGGAGCAAAAATAGGAAACCGTCTGTCCGCCGGAAAGGCGTTGCCAATGCCGAGAGCATTTCTGAGGCCAAAGCCGCTGTTGCCACGCAGATCGAGGCGCTGACCAGTGAGGTCAATGAGGCTGCCGCCGCGCTGAAGGCCAAGAAAGCAGAGCTGAAAGATGCGCAAAAACAGCTTGCCAAAATCGAAAAGCAAGAGGCCGCCCTTGCCGAGCAGGCCGCGCAAAATCAGCGCAAGGCCGATGCCGAAAAGCTAGCCACCGCGTTTTTGGAAAGCGGAAAAAGTTTAGATGAAGTATTGAGAGCATTACAGTAAAAACAGCCTCCCGCCCGATTCAACTCCGGACGGGAGGCTGTTGTATGCATCTACTTTATTTTTCAGCTTGATAATTGGGTATTAATACTTGTTCCATTCGTACTTTTGTCAATAACTGTCAGCCCGTTGTTCGAAACCAATACAACGTAACACCAGCGAGTACAGCTTACAATTGCCTTGGCACTTTGTGCGTGATATAATTTAATCACGGACAAACTTCGACTCCACAACAAAACTACATCTCTAAATGCGCCCATCTCAATTTCCCTCCATTTCCTTACGGATTTTCTCGCAAGCGTTGCGCCGGTGTGTACTCACGGTGTTCTTTTCGACACCCAGTTTGGCAGCCGTTTCGGACACAGAAAGCTGGTCCACATACAGCGAGATCATAAGATCAATGTTGTTGATGCTTACCTGATTCGCTGCCATGCGGCACAGTTGAAAATATTGGATGGCCCTCAGCAATTAGCAGCGGATGTGAACCGCGATGGAAGAATTAATGTTGTGGATGCCTATCTGGTTCGCTGCTATGCAGCGCAGCTAATCAACGAATTTCCGGCGGCGTAATAATCATGCGAATGATTAAATAGTACATAAATAAAAGATGCATCTTACTATAAATTGTGGAAGACATCTTTTGCTCTTATCGCACATGAAAAAACAATTAGCACAGTTATATTTTACGCGAACAAAATGCTTGGGATGTAACACTAGTTATCGCGCATATCAAAAAAATCAATTGGGTTAATGCGACTCCCACTAAGCCTTGTTTCAAAATGTAGATGATTACCCGTCACCCGCCCGGTATGCCCAACATATCCGATAACCTCTCCTGCCTGCACCTGCTGACCGGTAGTGACACAGATGCTGGAACAGTGGGCATACAGCGTTTCCAGCCCGCCGCCGTGGTCGATTTGAATGTAGTAGCCGTAGCTGCCGCCCCAGCTGTCAAGACCGTTGGCAACGATGACAGTTCCGTCTGCGGCGGCGAGAATCGGCGTGCCCTCGGCGCAGGCAATGTCGGTGCCGGTGTGGGAGCTGACCTCGCCGGTGATGGGGTCTACACGATGTCCGAACTGTGAGGTAATTGTCCCCGCCACCGGCAGCGGCCATTGCAATGTACCGGTCGGGGTGCGGGTGCTGTCTGGATTCATAAGTTTTCCACCACCCTGTGCAAAACCGCCGAGCAATTCCGCCCACAGTTGTTCGTACTGCGGGTCTTGCAAAAGTTGCAAATAGTTGTTCTGGCGGGCGGTAAAGTGATAATCTGTTGCCATTTCGCCCGGCGTTTTGTGGGTCAGTTCGATTACGAGGACTGTTTCGGTAATTTCTGTTGTGGTTTCTTTTCCGTTCTTGTCCGTCGTTTCTATAACAGCGGTTTCCGCACGGGTAGAGCAGTTCACTGCGTTCATCGCCCACATAATTTCCCGCAGCTTGTCTACCTGTTCCTCTGTCAGCGCCGCAACGGGTGCGCCTTGTTCATTTCCTGATACATACGAAGAAAAGACCGCCAAGACATCCTGCCAGCGAATGTAGTACACATCATCGTTGGCAACAATGTCTTGGCGGTCGTGCTGTACGGTATCGGAGATTTCTTCCAGCCTGTCGCGGTATTCTTCGGTCAGGGTGTCTACGGCTTCGCGCACGGTGACGGACGCTGCGTTGGGGGCATTGGCGGCAAAAAAGATGCCGTAGGCCGAGCCGGAAACAAACGCTACAAGGCTGATGACGATAACAATGCCAAGTGCCACGCTGATGCCTGTGGCGATAGCTACAACTAGGCTGTGCAAATTGGCAAGAAAATTCCGAATTGCCGAGCGCACTGCAGCAACCGTCTTGCGGGTGTTTGCGACGGCTTTCTGGATGGCAAGCTGTACTTGGCGAGTGTGGGTCTGCATCTGCGCTTGGGTCGTCACACTGCGCACAGTTTGATTTGCGGCGGTGCGCAGTTGGCGCTGACTTTGGGTCACGCCGCGAATGTCGCGCGGCGCGATTTTGGCGGTGACGGCTTTCTCTTTCGCCCGCTGGCGGGGCAAATCTGCCCCACGGCGCGGGCGTTGGTCTGCATCGGGCAGCGTGCCGTACCTGACCTGTTTCGGGCTGACACCGCGCTCATTGGCGGCGTGGACGCGGGCAGCAGCTTCCTTTTGGCGGTGCTGTCGGGCTTGGGTTTCTGCCAATTTCCGCCCCTGATGCCACACAAACGCTGCCGACTGTTCCGCAGCCGAACCCGCAAGGTCTGTCGGCACCTGCTGTCGGGGTTCGGTGTCATTTTCCCGCGCGGCGGTGCGGGCTTGTTCCTTCGCTTTTAACCATGCCGCTTTTAGGGCGGCTTTTGGTATCGTTCCTGCCGTACTTTTGGGGGTACGGTCGCGGGGCTTTTGTTTATTCTCTTTTGGTGTTCTCATACTCTCACCTCGGTTCGGTTATACGCTTTGCCACAACGACCACCCTGCTGTTTTTGCCGGAATCATCGCAGGTGGACAGCGTAATCAGCTTGTCCCCATAAGCAGCCGACACGCCCGTTTCGTACAGGGCGGCGTCCTTGCAGGCGTCCACATAGGCGGCAAATTCCTGCGGTGTTTCGGTATCGGTACATCGATAATAGGCAAACAGATTCTCTGCATCGCCTCGAAATACCGCCATCACGGTATATTCTGCCTGCGCCGTCAGGGTATCAAAGCGGATGATCCTGTGCTGCTCCCAAAAGGATTCGCGCTTGTATTGCAGTAAATCCGAGAACATGGTGCCGTCCTTCATGTTGTGTCCGTACACAAGGATGTTGTCAGATGGCGTTTGCAGGTCGCAGCTTGCCTGCACATACGGGCAGCCGTGCGGGGAATTTGCCTTTTCAAAGTTGTGTTTTAGGTAAAAGTCGGGATTCTGCTTTGACTGCATGACCGGGTAGTTGATGTTGGTTCCGTCAATCTGTATCCACCCGGCAAGGTCGCTGTTTTGCGTGTACAGCGCCTGATACTGCGGCAAAAAATTATTCCCCGTTGACGCAGCGTCACCGAGGAAATTCTCTGTTTGCACGGCAAGTTGCCGATACATTCGCGCTTGCGTACAGGAGTCGGCGGCATAGCGGGCAATGCCAGCGGTACTTGCAAGAAAAACAGCGACGAGGGTTAAAAGCAGGATGCGGTAGAATTTCAACATAGAGTGTCCTTTCTCGAAATCGGTTTGCAAAGGAAAAACGGACGATGTATAATACAGATATGTTCAATGACTGCGGGGTGTTATGATGAATTTGTATCTCAGTGCGGCGGAATACGATTACCACACGCTGCTCAAGGTAGCCGAGATGGCAGGGCTTGCGGGAATCATCGGTTTTCATGAGGCCGGGGACGGCTATCTGGTGACCTTCCCGCAGGGGGAAAATGTTCAGGCTCTGATAGATGACTATAAGGGACGGCTGCGGGATTTGGAAAACAATATTTGGCAGCATTAAAACAGGTATATAAATCGGAAATTTGTCGAATTGAATACAGCACCCATAGCCGCCGAGGTTTCAAAAGAAGTCAGGCGGCTGTTTTTAGCAGAATATATTGACAATCATCTATGTATATGCTATGCTATACTATACACATAGACAAATATCAATGCGAGGTGTTTCTATGAATGCTATGGATGTGGCTTTGATCTGCAAGGCTTTGGGGGATGCGAACCGGCTGGAAATTGTGAAGATGCTGTCGGATGGAGAAAAGTGCGGCTGCAAGCTGTTGGAACGGTTTGAAATTACGCAGCCGACGCTTTCCCACCATATGAAGATTTTGGTGGAATGTGGACTGGTGAACGCCCGCAAGGAAGGAAAGTGGCAGCACTACTCTCTGAACTGCGAAACCCTGACCCAGTTCAAAGAATTTATCGAGGGACTGACCTGCTGCGGCTGCGGCTCTAATAAGGAAGGTGGGTGCTGCTCCTGATGGGCAAGTTTATCACCGATCAGATCCTCGGCATGAAGTGGCTGAATACGCTGATTGGAAATCTACTCGGCACATTGGGACTGGACGTGACAAGCCGAATCGGTGGGAGCATCCAGTTCTTCCTCTATGATGTGATTAAGATCACCGTGCTGCTCTGTGTGCTGATTTATCTGATCTCCTACATTCAGAGTTATTTTCCGCCGGAACGCAGTAAGAAAATTATGGGGCGGTTTCACGGTATCTGGGCAAACTGCATCGCAGCCCTGCTCGGCACGGTAACACCGTTCTGCTCCTGCTCGTCCATTCCACTGTTTATCGGATTTACCAGTGCCGGACTGCCGCTGGGCGTGACCTTCTCGTTCCTGATTTCATCGCCTATGGTGGACTTGGGAAGTCTTGTTCTTCTAATGAGTATTTTCGGGGCAAAGGTTGCCATCCTCTATGTGGTGCTGGGGCTTGTGCTTGCTGTGGCTGGCGGTACGCTGATTGAAAAGCTGCACATGGAAAATCAGGTGGAGGAATTTATCCGCAGAGCATCTGCCGTGGACATTGCCTCCCCAACGCTTACGCAGAAGGAGCGGCTGGTTTTTGCCAAGGATCAGGTGACGGAAACCTTTAAGAAGGTCTTTCCGTACATTCTCATCGGCGTAGGCATCGGGGCTGTCATTCACAACTGGATTCCCGAAAGCTGGGTCGTGGCGGTTCTCGGCAGCCATAACCCCTTCGGCGTAATATTAGCAACCATCATCGGCATTCCCATGTATGCTGATATTTTCGGCACAATTCCCATTGCCGAGGCTTTGCTTGGAAAAGGCGCACAGCTTGGCACGGTGCTTGCCTTTATGATGGGGGTTACCACGCTGTCTTTGCCGTCAATGATTATGTTGCGCAAGGCAGTCAAGCCAAAGCTGCTGGGTGTTTTTATCGCCATCTGCGCTGCGGGCATTATCGTTGTAGGCTATTTATTCAACCTGTTTCAGGGCATTATCTTATAATTTGGAGGGACTATCATGTCAATTTTCGGATTTGGAAAGAAAAAAGAAGAACAAAAGCAGTCTTGCTGCTGTGGAGGAAACTGTACGCCGGAAACCATGCAAGTGGCAGAAGCTGAAAAGAAGGAATCCGGCATTAAAATTCTTGGTGGAGGTTGTGCCAAGTGCAACGCACTGGAAGCGGCAACCGAAGAAGCACTGCGGGAACTCGGCATGGATGCTACCATCGACCATGTGCGGGACTTTGAAAAAATCGCCGCCTATGGAGTGATGACAACACCTGCGCTGGTGGTAGATGGTCAGGTGGTGTCCTATGGCAAGGTGCTGAAAAAGGATGAAGTCATTTCTATTTTGAAGAAGGTAAGAGCATGAACGAACGAGATACATCTCCCATCGGCTTTTTCCAAAAATATCTGACTGTATGGGTCATTCTCTGTATGGCGGTTGGAATCTGCATCGGCAAGTTTCTACCGCAGATTCCGGAGTTTTTGAATCGGTTCGAGTATGCACGGGTGTCGATTCCAATGGCGATCCTCATTTGGGTGATGATCTATCCCATGATGATGAAGGTAGACTTCCGTAGCATCAAAGATGTGGGCAAGAACCCCAAGGGGCTGTTCGTCACTTGGATCGTCAACTGGCTCATCAAGCCTTTTACCATGTACGGCATGGCGAGTCTGTTCTTCTTCGTGGTGTTTAAGGCATTCATCGCACCGGAGCTTGCCACCGAATATCTCGCCGGTGCGGTGCTGTTGGGTGCTGCGCCCTGCACGGCAATGGTCTTTGTGTGGAGTGCGCTAACCAAGGGTGACCCGGCATACACGGTGGTGCAGGTGGCGACCAATGACCTCATTATCCTTGTGGCATTTGTCCCCATTGTGAAGTTCCTGCTGGGTGTTTCCAATGTGTCCGTGCCATGGGATACGCTGATTCTGTCTGTGGTGCTGTTCGTGGTCATTCCTCTCGCAGGTGGTATGCTGACCCGGTATTTTGTTACACGAAAAAAGGGTGCGGAGTATTTTGAAAGCACCTTCGTCAAGAAGTTTGACGGCATTACCACCATTGGACTTTTGCTGACGCTTGTACTGATTTTCGCCTTCCAAGGGCAGGTTATTTTGGATAATCCTCTGCATATCGTGCTGATTGCCGTACCGCTGATTTTGCAGACTTTTCTGATTTTCGGCATTGCCTATGGTGCCTGTTGGCTGCTCAAGCTGCCGCACCGTATTGCGGCACCTGCCGGTATGATCGGCGCATCCAACTTCTTTGAATTGGCGGTTGCGGTAGCTGTTGCTCTGTTCGGAACGACTTCTCCCGCCGCACTTGCCACAACGGTTGGTGTATTGACCGAAGTGCCGGTGATGCTTTTCCTCGTAAAAATTGCAAACAAAACGAAAGGCAGGTTCCCTGCATGACAAAGCCAAAGGTTGCGTTCATCTGCGTCCACAATTCCTGCCGCAGCCAGATTGCGGAGGCATTGGGCAAAGCGCTGGCGTCCGACGTGTTTGAAAGCTATTCTGCCGGGACGGAAACCAAGCCACAAATCAATCAGGATGCCGTGCGGCTAATAAAGGCGCTTTACGGCATCGACATGGAACAGACGCAGTATTCCAAGCTGATTTCGGATATTCCCGAACCGGATATTGCCATATCTATGGGCTGCAATGTGGGATGTCCCTTCATCGGCAGACCTTTTGATGATAACTGGGAACTGGAAGACCCAACAGGAAAAAGCGACGAGGAGTTTAAGAAGGTTATTGACGAGATTCGAGTGCGAATCATGGAGCTAAAGCAACGTCTGGGAAAGAATATAGAGGCCTAAAAACAATCAATTCCAGTTTGTCGCACAGTAGAGGGCCGCTTCGGCGGTCCTCTATTTTTGCAAATCATTGACTTACTCCTTCCTCACTTCATCCGGCTTGGTCGTCATCAAGCCGTAGAGCTTAGTATTTTTCGGGAAGCTATTGGTGAAAGGCACGATGTTGCCCGCGCACCGAATCAGCCCGCAGCCTGCGGGGACATTCGTCACATAGCCAAGCTGGTTGTCGGAAATGTTCAGCAGCTTCGCCAGTTCCTCGCGGTCGGTGGCGCTCTGGTTCAGCATCACGAGAAATTCCGAGTTTGCCAGCATCAGGCGGGCAGTATCGGAGCGCAGCAGTTCGTCCACATTCTGCGTCAGCCCGGTCACAAGACCGTTGTACTTGCGGATGCGCTTCCACAGCTTGTAGAAGAAATTCGCGCTGTACTCGTAGCGGAACAAAATGTAAAACTCATCGCAGAAAATCCACGTTCTGCGGCCTTTCTTCCAGTTCTGAATGACACGGTTATAAATCGCATCCAGCGTCACCAGCATTCCCAGCGGCATAAGCTGTTCACCCAGTTCGCGGATGTCGTAGGCAATGATCCGCGCCTGCGTGTCCACGTTGGTGTGTTGGGCAAAGGTGTTCAGCGTGCCGGTAATGAACAACTCGGACGACAGCGCCAGTCCCTGCGCTTCGGGTTCCGGCTGCATCTGGAGCAGACGGTAAAAGTCCTGCAGCGTGGGCGGCGTGCCTTTGTAGCCGTTGCGGATGTAGGGCAGGTACACTTGCTCGGTGCAGCGACCGAGGATGGACTTTTCTTTCGCGGTCACCATGCCGTCACCGATGAGCTGCTCGAACAGTGACAGCACAAATTCCGACTTGCTGACAATGGGGTTGCGCTCGTCGCCGTAGGCGCGATCCATGTCCAGCGCGTTGATGTGGGTGTCGGATGTGGCCGAGATGCGGATGACCTCGCCGCCGAGGGCTTCGGTCAGATAACCGAACTCACTTTCCGGGTCGAGGATGAGAATGTCATCCTCGGTGGAGAGCGCGATTTGCACGATTTCTTCCTTGGCGCTCATGCTCTTGCCAGAACCCGAAACGCCCAACCGAAAGCTGTTGCCATTGAGCAGCAGACGCCGATCTGCCACAATCATGTTCTTGCTGACGGCGTTCTGCC
>ERZ894220.244-NODE-244-length-57427-cov-11.6122_pt1 | contig 57427 bp, 50 predicted proteins | sample MGYA00380292_ERZ894220 | MGnify/ENA primary metagenome ERZ894220 (study PRJEB32331, sample SAMN06328446) | human gut metagenome | biome: human gut microbiome; feature: stool | host: Homo sapiens | collected 2014-12-05 ... | reverse complement strand
GAGTTTCCTCCTCTAAACGCAGTCTCCTCAATTCTTTTAAATATGCATTTTCTATGACCATAAACGGATAGAAAGTATATTTACTGCCTGTTCACGAAGGCGGTAATAGTGTCTGGGCGACATATCCAGACGATACAGAATGTCAGACAAACGTAATTTCTCAGGGCTTATGTAGGTCTGATAGATTAAATCATACAGTTTTTGACCATTGTCCGGTTTTTTCTTAAGAACTGACAGCGCCTCATTTACGCGATCAATCATTAATCTTGATTTCTGCACGCTCATCATTCTATTTTCAAGCTTACGGTTCTCCATACCCATTTCTGCATCAAATCTGTCCAAAAGCTCATCTAAGCCTTCAAATGGCTGCTCAAGTTCCTCGGCAAGCGTGTCAGGAAAGCATTCTAGCACCCAAGCAATAGTTCTGTAATTCTTTAAAAGCAACAGTGTGTTATGATATTTCTTCTCCTGTCCTACATTTTTCATTTTTTCCCCATCAATGTTTTTATCACTTATTATACCCCTTTGAGCAAGCATTTTCATAATCCGTTCTGAATTTGCTATTGTTTGCTCGTTTACCTCCAAATTATTCATTTTTTTATTCTGTTTACTCATAGGTAAAAAACTCCTTTGCTATTTCTGTTAAATCCGCTGGTACGCACGGTCCACGGATATCGTTGTTTTCTGTCGTTGCCATAATACAATAACTATTACTGCAGTCATATATATTCTTACAATTCCAACACAGAGAAATATACGCGCGTATTATATGGTCCGATTTTGCAACGCGATTTTCATCGGTAGTTGTCTAAAATTTATCAACCACTCTCCGGCTGTACCATGCAATAAGCCTGTTGATATATTGATGGTCTGTCTCTCTCTTTGTTGTATTTACCGCATAAGCTCTTATCGCATCAAGAATACGCATAATTTGCTCTTGTGAAGGCGTTACACACTCTGTATCACACGGATACAATTTATTAAACACAAGGCATCCATACGAACCCGGCAAGCGGTATAGATCGAATATATCATTGTATTTCCTAAAAAATCTCCATACCTTTGTCTTTTCCCAGCCCCAGCGTTTGCCGAGTGTTTCCAAAGTCAGTACAGCACCGTATTTGCCAAGCTGGACTGTCGGCGCAAAAAAAGAAAACGCATTGTTTCTGTCCCTTGATACCGAGTGACACCAAAGGTCAAGCCATGCGTCTGCTTCTTCCAATATGTAATTATGTTCTATGAGTCTTTCTGTTATACTGCGCGGCATACATAAAAATCCGTATCCGTCTGTCGTATAAACTGTTCCATTCGTACATTCCTCACCAGAGCATCGGATAACCCAATCGGTAATCTGATATGTAAGCTTTTTTGTCTTTACATCAAGAGTGTACCTAATATATCCGAGTTCTGATAGTGCATCAAGCGTTTCAAGGGCTTTCCTACGGCTTCGCACTCCCAAAATGCTCTTAACCCCAACAATTCCTCCAGACCACATACCGGCTATCACTTCATTCTTGTAACCACAATAGGTCGCGTGCCCTTTGCGAAATGCCGCACGCGATGCCAGTTTTGCCCCCATTCCCAATATACCCTTACCCTCGGGTAAATGTGAGCGCATTAACTTTACCCAACCGTATCTCATTAGACATTTCATTTGAACACCTCCCTGCTCTAAACAAAAAATAAGTCCATATAATTTAAATACAGACTTATTTTCATATCAAATATTCAATTTTTACACTATGGTTTCTTTTTTTCTTCAAATCCTGTAAAACCTCTGTAAAATGCAAATTACAATCCTCTTTTCCTTTGGTTTTACCTTGCTTTCGGAGTTTATGTTTGTATGTTGCCTGTACATACAAATAATATATTCATAAATTTCGTATCTCCTTTCGTATTTTGTGTGATTCATATTTCGCCACCACTCCGTCACTTCGTGATACCTCCCATAAAGGAGAGACTTTTAGTTGTAAATCCACAAAATCGTTCACAGTGTGGCTTTGCAGCTTTGGTGCTGTACTTACTGTACCGTCCAAGCAAAAAGTGGTGCTGTGGGCGATTTTTCGGTTTTAGACGTGTATTACTCTCTGTGCCGCCGCTTTATACAATCTGTTTTTCACTGCAAGTCCGTAGCCGTCTTTTTCGGAAAATTCGGCAAATACCACTTCAACGCCAAGTTCATCAAATTCACGCAATGCCGCAAACAAGTTTTTTGCATACTCTTTATTTGTACTTCCTGCCGAAAGCATCACTGCTTTATCATACACTGCACCGTACATTGTAAGCACTCCCGTTACTTTCCCCTCGGTCTGTTCAAGAAGTTCCTTTATCTTACTCTGCACCGCGTCTTTTTCACCCTCAACAACGGTTACTTCCGCATTAGGCGCATAATGTTTATACTTCATACCCGGACATTTCGGCACTTCATCTGCCGCAATGGAATGTAATATGTTTTTATCTATTTCAACGTCAAGACCTATGCCTTTCAAATCGTCATACGTCACGCCGCCCGGTCTTAATATAACCGGCTTTTCACCTGTAAAATCAACGATTGTCGACTCCACACCCACATTACATTCACCGCCGTCAATTATAGCGTCAATTCTTCCCGTCATATCCTTTACAACGTGCTTTGCCTTTGTCGGACTCGGTTTTCCCGAAAGATTTGCACTCGGTGCGGCAATCGGAACACCTGCCGCTTTTATAAGTTTCTGAGCCGTTTCATGTAACGGAAAACGTATTGCAACAGTATTAAGTCCTGCCGTAACATCATTGGGTACAACCGATTTTTTCTTTAAAATAATTGTCACGGGTCCCGGCATAAAATTATCTATAACTTTCTTTGCACTTTCCGGTATTTCCTCCGCAATATCCTTTATCTGCCCTTTATCGCATATATGCACTATAAGCGGATTATCGGACGGTCTGCCCTTTGCGGCATAAATTTTCTTAGCCGCGTCCGAATCAAAAGCTGACGCACCCAAACCGTAAACTGTTTCAGTCGGAAATGCGACCAGTCCGCCGTTTCTCAATATTTCGCCTGCCTCGGCAATTTCGTTATCATCTGTATGAAATAATTTCGTATCCATTATTTTCTTAACCTCTGTCAATCTTGATATTCTTCAAGCATTGTATGCTTTAAATTCCACAATTTTTCCGACAAATCAACGTAATAAGTATGAGGATTTTCAAATCTCTTAACCTCGTCCCAAAGTCCGTCAATCTCCATTTTACAATATTCGCGAAGTACATTAAGGTCGGGACATTCATACACGCACTTACCCTTTTCAAATATCGGTTTTAACAATTCTCGTGAATAAAAGTCCGTAACAGTTTTTTTCTTCCACGTATGTTCGGGATCAAATATTGTGTACGGTTTGTTGTTATCGATAGTTTCACCGTGCATTGTAATAACGTCCGCAATCGCACGGCTGTCGCTCTTTGAATATAATCTATGCACCTGTTTAAATCCCGGTGTTGTAATCTTTGCAACATTTTCACTAATCTTAATCTTCGGAATAATATTTCCGTCATTATCTTCAACCGCCACAAGTTTATACACACCGCCGAATACAGGCTCTGACTTAGACGTTATAAGTCTTTCACCCACACCGAACATATCAATCTTAGCACCCTGCAAAAGCATATCACGAATTATATACTCGTCAAGTGAATTTGACGCAACTATCTGACAATCCGGATAACCTGCGTCGTCAAGCATTTTACGGCACTTTTTAGACAAATACGTTATATCGCCCGAATCAATTCTTACACCCTTAGGTCTTGCTCCCATGGGTTTTAATACTTCATCAAAAACCTTAATTGCGTTCGGTATACCCGATTTCAGCACATTATAAGTATCAACAAGCAAAGTACAGCCTGTCGGATAATTCTTCGCATACGCATAAAACGCCTCATATTCACTGTCAAAAAGCTGTACCCAACTATGTGCCATTGTTCCAAGTGCCGGCACTCCGTAAAGTTCATCGGAAATAGTACAAGCCGTACCTGCAACACCGCCTATATACGCGGCTCTTGCACCGATAGTTGCGGCACTGTAACCCTGAGCGCGTCTTGAGCCGAACTCCATAACAGCTCTGCCCTGTGCGGCTCTTACAATTCTGTTTGCCTTAGTCGCAATAAGGCTCTGATGGTTTATCGTAAGCAAAATCATCGTTTCGACAAACTGCGCCTGTATTACAGGACCTCTTACCGTAACAATCGGCTCACCCGGAAATATCGGTGTACCGTCAGGCACTGCCCATACGTCACATTCAAACTTAAAATTCTCCAAATATTTAAGAAATTCCTCTTTAAAAATTCCTTTACTCCGAAGATATTCAATATCTTCCGCTGTAAAGTTAATCTCTTTTATATATTCAATAATCTGCTCAACGCCCGCCATTATGGCAAAACCGCCGTCTTCGGGAACTCGTCTGAAAAACATATCGAAATATGCAATTTTATCCTTATATCCCTCGGCAAAAAAGCCATTCATCATTGTAAACTCATAAAAATCCGTGAGCATTGTCAAATTCATTTCATTTTTCATATATGTTACCTCTGTATTTACTCTGCTTTTATTCTTACTGCCGCACGCACTCCATCTATATTATCTACGTTTGTATGAAGAATAAACCCGTCATTCTTCATATATCTCTGCATTTTGTCATTATAGCCGTATGGGCATAAAATCCAATACGAACCGCGTACATCTATCGTTTTCATCATATCAAGTGTCGGAATATAAACCATATCATCAACGTAATACTTATACGCACTTTCCGAAAGGTCTGCAACCTCACTTCTTGTAGCACTCCAATAATGAGTATGATCACCGCTCACCGCAAGTCCTCTGTCGTTATAAGTAAGCATAACTTCGTTTTCCTTCGGCTCAATTCTTGCAAGTTCGTCCATTGTGAACTCACTTATAAAGTCGGAATTAAGCCACTGTCTTAAATCGCTTGTTTCCCACATATTATTTTCGTCATCAAAAATTCTTTCGGTAACGCAATCCTTGGTAACAATAACCTTACTGCCGTCATCATATTCCTGCATTACTTCCCACTTAAGCGGCTGACCGTTATATGTTCCGAATTCAATAGTTTCCTTAGGCGGCTCAATCTGCAATACTCCTACCGCAACGGCAAGTGCCGCTATCGATGCAATCCTGTTACGCAGCTGCATATTTACTATTCCTAAAATAATTACCGCAAAAAGCACGTCCATACAATTTGCAAAAAGAAACATATGTTTCATAATATCCGCCTCACCGTTTCCGACAATCGGAAGACACATATTAATCCACAATCCGACTATAAGCACATACATTGCCATAATCATATACAACCTTTTTTCATCGGTTTCTTTATGATTTTTAACAAGATATATGTGTACAAATATAACATACAACGTCATTATAATCGCCATTGCAAACACGATATACGGATTATACAAAAACTTTGTCGCCACTCGCAGATTGCTCCACAGGCTGAAACGGTTTGAATACTGCATTAGCACCGTTTCTGAATTACCCGAATTAAGCGGTCTTAAGCATGACGCGTTTTCTATCGAAAAAGCGATTTTCTTTACGAACCTTACAGGGTGTCTTAAATAGAAAAACACAACATTCGCTTTTGATATTCTGTCGTAAAAATCGTGCTGAAATTCGTCTGTTGTTATATCAATCGGATATTCACCGTCATCCATATAAGCATGAGTATTAACAAGCGGTAAATACTTTTCGTCAATACCGAGCTGTTTTAAATCCTTTTCGGGCGTTTCACTTTCCTTGACCGCACCGAAAAATACCGACTGATACGTTGTATCATAGTGCATCCATGACGGAATACTCATATACAAATTCGTTATACAAACCGCCGCCAAAATAACGCATATAAGCACGCCGATTCTGTAAAGCTTGCCCTTACGCAAATACGCAAAAGAAAGTGCAAGCACCGAAACTATAACCGAATACGGCACATTCGCAAGTTTTGAACCTGCGAAAAAGTACAGTGCCACAAAAAAGCAAGCTATTTTCGGTATAGTCGGTCGTTTGTATATCAAAAGCCCCAATGCAATAAGTATCATAAGCGACACATATTGCAGCGGTTCTCCGTACAGCGAATTGAAGTACAGCAAATACCCCGCGTCACAAAATATAAATATAAATATCAGAAATACAGCTATCTGCATTTTCCTCGGCTCATCCGCAAAAAACGTAAATATTCCCCATGCCGCCGTTGACAGCATAAGTATGTATATAAATGCCAAATACGCAATATTGTATGTTGTTTCATCACGCGAAGTTATTTTGTTTGCGACAAAGTTCATAACCTTAGACGCTTTTATGATTATAAACTGCGGTGATGAATATATATCTTCTTCGCTGTTAGACTCACAAAGATACGTTATCTTGTCCCAAAATCCCGCACCCTCGACTTTCATCTTATAATCCTGTTTGAACAGATAATAATAATTGCTGTCGTTTTCATATTCCATATTATTTACAAGCAGTACTCTCCTGAAATCACCGTTATCGGAAAGTCCGATATTATCACCCATATAAAGTACAGAAAAAGAAAGTATAAAAACTATAATCGCACCAATAAGCGGAAATATTCTCTTGTTGTTTTTCAATAATTCCATCTGAATCTCCTTATTTGCTTTTATAGCAAAATAGGCGGAAAATACCCTTTCCGCCTACAAAATTCTATTAAAATGAATGAGTGTTCTTTCTGCTGTAGCCGCCTGAACGCTTTGAATCGTTATTACGTCTTAATGTCTGCATTTTTTCATCACTGTCCTGTTTGAACTTTGAAAGTTTATCTTCAAACGACAAACTGTCCGATGATGACGCACTCCAATCTATATCAGCAGGACGTATAGGACCTTTGTTCTCTTGTCTGTGTCTTGGAGCTCTTTCCTTTTTTTCTTCTGCCTGTTTCATGGAAAGACTGATTTTTCCCGACTCATCAATTTTGATGACCTTTACTTTTACATTATCGCCTTTCTTTACGCAGTCATTTATATCCTTAACATATCTTGAAGAAAGTTCGGATATGTGAACAAGACCGGACTGTTTATTTCCGATATCCACGAATGCACCGAACGGCATTACACTTACAACCTTGCCCTCTAATATACTACCTACTGAAACCATATTATTTTGTTTTTCCTCTCTGTTTATTGTTGTTCACCCGATACGTCCACAAAAACCTTAGCGTTGCTCTTGATTAAACCAAGTTTTTCACTCGCCATTTTTTCTATGTACTCATCGGTATTAACTTTGCCTTTTAATTCTTCAATTTCCTTCTGACGTTCCTGTTCGTATTCGATTTGGTTTGTCAGCTTTGCAACTTCCGCTTTACTTGCATTTATCTGCGGAATTTGCATAAGACCTTTAAATATCATTCCGCCTACCAAAAATACAAGTAATGCTATTTTTAGTCCCTTTTGATGTTCCTTTACAAAATTTATTATTAAGTTTTTGTATTCATTCATCATGGGTATCATGACCTTTCCGTCGTTTATTTTTTATAACTCCAATTATAGGCACTATTAAAATTTTATACAAAAACTTCGGCGGTGTCAAGAGTATTTTGAAAATAAACTTAGCAAATTTCAAAATATTTTCAAATATAAACAAAAAAAGCTTTAAAATCCATTTACTAAACAGCAAAAAGTAGAAAACAGCGCCCAAAATTATCCCAAGCGGTTCGTAAAACCTAAATATTCCGCTGTTGAAATTCCACGCCGCCGCACTTATGACAAATGCCGCAAATATCCAAAACAATATATCGCTTGCAGAAACTATTACCGCAGACGGATTTAAAATCATTCGCATTGCCCTGAGCATATCAAATACAACCGCCAACGCACCGCCGCATATAATCATCGCAAGAAATACATATACTTCTCGGCTTATCATTTGAACAGACCCGCAAAAAATCCGTCCTTGCCTTTGTTTACATACTGTATCGAATGTATCTCGCCTTTAACGTCAAGCATTCCCGTATCGGTATTAAGCTGATTTATACTTAGATTTTTACCTTTTATACAAAGTCCGCCCATACTCGTTTTCAGCATAACCTGACTGTCCGAAAATTCAGAAACGTCATTTACTCCGGAAAGCGACATTTCAGACCTGTTCACAAGCGATATTGAATGTTTCTTTTCCGCAAAGCTTTCGGAAAAGCTTTTTTCGATTTTTGACATTTGAGCCATTTAAACCGCCTCCATACATTTAATCAGTTTTTAATCTCTGACTAAATATATGTCCCTCATTTATATTTTATGACAACGGCTTGTAAAGTGATGACGCGTCATTTTTCAAAACGTGTTCGGCTATCGCCATAACCTGTACTTTTATAATTCTTTCGCCCATTTTGATTTCGATAATATCATTTTCCTTGACATCATATGATGCCTTTACCACTCTGCCGTTTACGGTTATTCTGCCTTGGTCGCAAGCCTCATTTGCAACCGAACGTCTTTTTATAAGTCGTGTAACCTTTAAATATTTATCTATTCTCATATATTATTCTCCCTTTTTTATTAAATTCAGAAAATTCTAATTACCTTTTGAAAAACAAAACAGGAGTACCGCATATGCGACACCCCTGTAATAAAATCATAAAACCGCTTAAATTAGTTGTTTACAACGTCCTTAAGAGCCTTACCTGCCTTGAATGCAGGAACCTTTGATGCAGCGATTTGAATAGCTTCGCCTGTACGAGGGTTCTTACCTGTTCTTGCTTCTCTGTTTCTTACTTCAAATGTACCAAAACCAACAAGTTGTACCTTATCACCTGCACATAGAGCATCTGTAATAGCTGCTGTTACTGCTGCAACTGCCTTTTCAGCGTCCTTCTTTGATAATTCAGCCTTTTGAGCTACTGCTGCTACAAGTTCTGTTTTGTTCATGATTTTTCCTCCTAAAATTTTCAAAAGTTTCATTCAGCCGTTTTTTCATAATTTTGTTAATCGGCTGTTCATTGACTAATTCTATTACATTTTTTCAGTTCTGTCAATAGCTTTGCACCATTTTAAGCCAATTTCACCTATTTTTTTTCGCAGATTTATGCCTTTTTTACAAATTCCCATAATTCATCAAGCTCTTTTGCCGAAAGTTCTGCCATTTCCTTACCGTCTGAAATTGCTTTTTCTTCCATTTTCTTAAATCGTTTTACGAATTTATCAGATGCTTTTGTAAGTGCGATTTCAGGTGTAACTTTCAAATGACGTCCCAAATTCACTACCGCAAACAACAAATCGCCGTATTCTTCTTCGATTTCATCAGCATTACCGTTTTTAACCGCCTCTTTAACTTCCGCCGTTTCTTCCGCAATCTTATCATATATCGGTTCTGTTTCTTCCCAATCAAAACCTACACTGCCGGCTTTTTTCTGTATTTTTTCACTTCTCATAAGTGCCGGAAGATAGTGCGGTACGTCCTCAAGCATCGCCGTATATGAATCAAGATTTTTCTCTTTTTTCTTGTTCTTCTCCCACTGTCCAAGTGCTTCTTCTGCCGATACCGCATTATCCTTGCCGAAAACGTGAGTATGACGTGTAATAAGCTTTGTACAGATTTCGTTTACCACATCATCAAAGTCAAATGCTCCTCTTTCTTCCGCAATTCTTGCGTGGAACACAACCTGCAAAAGCACATCACCGAGTTCATTTGCGAATGCGTGGTCGTCACCGCTGTCAAGCGCGTCAATCGCCTCGTAACATTCCTCTATCATACTTTTCTTTATGCTCTGATGTGTCTGTACCTTATCCCACGGACAACCGTTTTCGCCCCTTAGCTGTACCATTATATCGCGTAAATCATCAATAGAATATTTTTTCATAAGTAATAAATCCCTTTCACATTTTCTTCAATCTCTTGTATTATATCACCCCGCATTATTTTTTACAAGTCTATCCTTTAAGTATTTTTCGTACTTCTTTAACCGATATTGCATTTGTAAGAAACAGCATAAGCACATACGCACTCATACCTATACCGCACATTACGGCAAGATATACGAACCCGTCCCCCAATATCGTCGAAATATAGTTCGATGAAATATACATAACACCGAACATAAGTGCTGTCGCTATTGCAGGCTTTATAATTATTGCCGTAATATTCAATTTTAAACTCAAACATTTATGAATTGCGATTAAATTCAGTATCATCACAAGAATATATGCCGCATTTGAGCTTATCGCCGAGCCGTATATATTGATTTCGGGCATAGCTATAAGATACCAACTCACAGATAATTTTACCGCACTTCCGCAAAGTGCCGTAAAAAACGGCAGCATTATTTTCCCTGCCGACTGTAATATCGCGGACGTTATCTGCGTCACACACATCATAATAACGCACGGTGCTATCGCCGTAAGCATAGCGGACGATGAACTGTTATGAAATAATACAGTAAGTATTTCATTACTCATCAAGTACATTATAACCGCACAAGGCATTGAAAGCATAACCGCAAGACGTATTCCTATATCGGTCGCGGTTTGTGCTTTTTTTGTGTTGTTTACGGCTATCGCTCCGGCTATTACAGGGAGTATGCTTACACCCAATGTTGCAAGTATTCCGACAGGCAGATGAAAAACGGTAAGTGCGTAACCGGTGTACGCACCGTACAAAAATCTTGCCTCATCACTTGAAAAACCGCCGTCAAGCAGTCTTGACCGCACAAGCGTTGTATCTGCCACATTTATTGCATTCGCCACCACCGACGCACATAAAAGCGGCAATGCGATTGACATAAGCTCTTTTAATATTTCCGCAGTATCGCTCTTTTCGGACTTTACATACTTTTTATCTCTGCCGTAAAAATACATAATCATAAGTATCGCCGTTGCGATAATCTCACCTGCCGTTACACCCATTATTGCACCGCCGGCTGTTTTTTCAACGCCGTAATTCAAAAAAAGTACAGCTAAATAATATCCTGCCGCAAGTTTAACAATCGCTTCTGTTACTTGTGAAAGTGCGGTCGGTATCATATTTGAAACACCTTGATAATAACTTTTATATGCCGTACCGAGTGCAACGAAAAATATTGACGGTGCAATCATTTGTATTGCATATATCGCCTTTTCTTCTTTCATTGCAAGTGCAAAAAACGGTGAGCCGAAATAAAGCGCGACACTTCCGACAATGCCTATACACACAAGCAATATTGTTGAAATTTTCACTATTCTGTGAGTTTTACTGTATTCTCCTCTTGAATTTGATTCCGCAACCATTTTCGATATTGCAAACGGCAAACCTGAAATGATAAACGATAAAAACATTATGTAAACCTCAAATGCGATATTAAACACTGCCATTCCGTCCTCGTTAAGTATATATGTAAGAGGTATCTTAAATACCGCACCGAGTATTTTTGATATTGCATTTGCTATCATAAGTATTACCGCACCGGTAAGAAAACTCTGCTTTTTCATAACTCCCTCCACGCATTTTAACTTGTCTTTATATCCTATTTATGATATAATTATTTTATAACTAAATTAAGATGTTCCTTGTTTTGTTATCGGGAATATACGGAGGATAAGAAATGGTAATTCAGAAAATAAAAAAAGCCATCGGACAAATTAAAGTTCCCGGCGATAAATCAATCTCACACCGTGCCGTTATGCTTGGCTCGCTTGCAAACGGTGTAACCGAAATAAGCGGTTTTCTAAAGGGTGCGGACTGCCTTTCAACTATTGATTGTTTCAGAAAAATGGGAATTGATATAGATATAAACGGTGAAAACGTAACCGTTCACGGCAACGGTCTAAGAGGTCTTAAAAAGCCTGATGAAATGCTTTATACAGGCAACAGCGGTACTACGACACGTCTTTTGTGCGGTATTTTGGCAGGTCAAAATTTTGATACGTCAATTACGGGTGACGCGTCTATTCAAAAACGTCCTATGGGCAGAGTCGTAAAACCGCTTTCAATGATGGGTGCAAAAATCAAAAATGAATATTGTCCGCTTTATATTACTGGTACAAAATTGCACGGTATAGACTACAAAATGCCTGTTGCGTCCGCACAGGTTAAGACTGCGATAATCCTTGCAGGACTTTATGCAGACGGTGAAACGGTTATTCACGAAATTGAAAAATCACGCGACCATACAGAACTTATGTTAAGTGCTATGGGTGCGGATTTAACAGTTGATAATCTTGATATTACCGTAAAACCCACAAATGACCTTACGGCAGTTAATGTTGATGTTCCGGGCGATATTTCTTCAGCCGCATTCTTTTTGGTACTTGGTGCAATTATGCCGAACTCGCAAATTACAGTAACAAATGTCGGTATAAACCCTACAAGAACAGGTATTATTGACGTTTTAAAGGATATGGGTGCAGATATTACACTTGAAAATGTACATACTTCGGCAGGTGAAACCGTTGCGGATATTACAGTACGTTCTTCGTCATTAAAAGGCACAACAGTCGGCGGCGATATTATCCCTCGACTTATTGACGAACTTCCTATTATCGCAGTTGCGGCAGTTTTTGCAGACGGTCAAACGGTTATTAAAGACGCACAGGAATTAAAGGTTAAAGAAACAAACAGAATTCGTGCGGTAGTTGACGAATTTAATAAATGCGGTATCGATATTACCGAAACCGACGACGGTATGATTATAAACGGCGGTAAGAGTATTCACGGTGCTGATTTCAAAACATACGGCGACCACAGAATGGCTATGAGCCTTACAGTGCTTGCACAACTCGCCGACGGTGAATCAACACTTGATGACAGCGATTGCGCGTGTGTGTCATATCCGACTTTCTTTGATGATTTTTATAAATTAGGGAAATAAAATTTTAAGCCACCCCTCAGTCAACTGCGTTGACAGCTCCCCTCGATGGGAGCCAACAAGCCTCTCCTTGAGGAGATGTGTCACGCAGTGACAGAGTGGTGGCTTTTTTATTTTTTAGCGACCATACAAAAAAGGCGACCAATGGTCGCCCCTACGAACAATGATTATTCCGTTTTTTATATCGGAAGTGCTATTCAATTCAAAAGGGCGACAAATGGTCGCCCCTACGAATAATATTTTTTTGAATTACCATCCAATGTAAAAGAGCGACCGGCGGTTGCCCCTACAATATCAATCATTTTTCTTAAACGTGAATATCTTCATAAACACAAACGTCACAGGCACGCCGATAATGGCGGCGATTGCGTAAGCGATGACGCTTGGACCGTGAATGAAATTATCAAACAGCCAAACGATAATTGTCTGTATTATGAAGTTCGGAATATACGATATAAAGAATTTTATAAACTTAACAAATCCCAAACGTTCTTTAAATGTAAGCTTACTGTTCAGCAAATACGACACCACATTTGACGTTATATATCCCGGAAAAAATGCAAGTGTGGTATTTGGAATAAACAATGAATATATTGTTGAAAAAATTACATTGCTCACCGTATTAATTCCGCCGACAATAAGGAACGACAAAAATTCTCTTGACAAGAACATTTTTAATTTTGACGGTTTATACTCATTCCACTCAATAAGTTCATTTCCTCTTATAATCATTGCTTTATCCGCAAGTTCGGCAAGCGGTGCATCAGAAAGTGAATCGGAATAAAATTCCTCACATTTAGCATTTGGGAATTTCTTATAAAGACGTTTAACCTTTTCTTCTCCCCAACAGTTTTCACCGTCATACAATCCCGTATGCTTATCAACCTTTGAAGCCATAAGATTTTTTATACCCAATCTTTCACATATCGGTTTCAATAAAAATTCGGGTGACGCGGAAATTATTATATCATCGTCCTTTTGTCTGTCCTTGTACCAAGATTTAACCTTGTGTTCATTTACATTCCAAAAATCGTTTAACGCACTGTCTATGTCAGGTACATATGTCAAAAATCTATACATTTTTTCCTTAAACTGCGTTTTCGTTTTAACTCCCAAAATGTACAAAAAGAATGTCCATGCCATAATCGGCACACTAAGCAATATTTTAGGGTATTTCTTCAAGCAGTAAAAATAGAAGTCCTTTGTACTGTCACTGTCATAAATTGTTTCATCAAAATCGTAAATATTCAAGCCATATATCCCCCTATTTCAATAATACAACCGCCGTTGCGGAAATGCCCTCACCTCTGCCCTCAAAGCCGAGTTTTTCGGTTGTTGTCGCCTTGATATTGACATCATCAATACCGACATTCAAATCATCTGCAACATTTTTTCTCATTTGCTCAATATACGGTAACATCTTCGGTCTTTGTGCCACAATCGTAACGTCTGCATTACCCACGGAATATCCCTTTTCAGCCACTTTCTTTACGACTTCTCTCAAAAGCATACGACTTTCCGCCCCCTTATACTTTTCGTCTGTGTCGGGAAAATGCTTTCCTATATCTCCGAGTGCCGCCGCACCGAGAATTGCGTCTGCAAGTGCGTGAAGTGCCACGTCTGCGTCACTATGTCCCAAAAGTCCCTTTTCATACGGTATTTTAACACCGCAAATTATACAATCTCTGCCCTCTACAAGCTTATGAACGTCATATCCCTGTCCTATTCTCATTCCGTAATACCTCGCTTTCTGAGTATTCTTTCACCGATTATCATATCTTCGGGAGTTGTGAGCTTTATATTATCATAACTTCCGTCACTTATTTTTATCTTAACACCATAATGTTCGGCAATCATACAATCGTCAGTAGCGACAAAATTTTCGTCAAGTGCTTTTTGGTGCATATCAAGTATCTTATCCAGATAAAACACCTGCGGAGTTTGAATCATAAATGTTTTTTCTCTGTCAACAGTTCCTGCTATAAAACCGTCACTGTCCGCACTTTTCAGCGTGTCCTTGCATTTAACACCGACCGCCGCCGCACCGAATTTTATACAATCCGCAACAGAATTATTAATTTCATCATCTGTCACAAGCGCTCTAGCGCCGTCGTGTATAAGCACAATATCACCTTCGGCTTTTTTCAGTCCGTTCATAACAGACTCCTGACGTGTCGCACCGCCTTCTGTTATATATGATACCTTTTTTATATCGTATTTGTCAACAAGTATTTGACATTCTTCTATATCATTTTTGCCTGTGACAACTATAATATCATCAATTTTATCATTTTTTTCAAATGCCGAAATTATATAATAAAGCACTTCACGTCCTAATATTTTAAGAAAAACCTTATTTTTATCGGCACCCATTCTTGTGCCTTTGCCTCCTGCAACTATAACCGCTGTTATTTTCATAATATATCCTTTCAAAATAAAAGCAGAGCCATAAAACATAGCTCTGCACTTTTAATCACATATCAAACCAACGCGTCAACAGTATCGTTTAAAATGCTTTCAATGTCACTAACATCGGCAACTTCCGACAGGACAAGTTCGCTTACAACAATCTGTTTTGCACTGGTAAGAGTCTTTCTTTCACTTGTTGAAAGACCTTTTATTTTTTCACGGTACATCAGTTTTTTCAATACCAAAATCACTTGATAAATATCTCCCGACTTAATCTTAATAAGATTATCTCTCTGACGTTTATTCCAATTCGCGTCATCTTCAAGCTCCGCGTCACGAAAATATTGAAGTGCCTTTTTTGCCTCCTGCTTTTCTATAACAGGACGAATACCGATTTCTTCACTGTTTTCTATCGGTACATTTGTTACCATATTGCCTATGGCAAACTTTAGAACATAGTATTGACGTTTTTTGCCGACAATCTCTATTTCTTTGATTTCTTCTATTGTACCTGCACCGTGCATAGGATGTACAACTTTATCGCCGACACTATACATCTTTACTTACCGCCTTTCTCATTAACCACTATCTTAACAACATAATTATAACACAAAACGCCCCAAATGTCAAATTTTTTGATTATATCATAGTTACCAAAAAAAATCAACCCCTTTTGTGTAATTTTTTTAATAAATTGTCAAAATAAAAAGGATACCACTCTAAAGTAATATCCTTTTCGTTTTTATTCTTTATTTTGACCTGTGTTGTCGGGAATTATGCTTTCCAAGCGACCCGCCGCAGTAATCGCAAGATTTTTAAGCAAAGTCTTTTGGTTATCGTCACTGCCCGAACCGGCTGTAATCTCAATTATACAGCCTCTGTCGTACACATGGATAGTCGGAAACGCTATATACGATTCCTGTCCTATACCCTCAACCAATTCAGCAGAAGAACGTTTTGACTTTTCCTGTTCGTACTGGTCGAAAAGCATTTGATAATCAATAGTATCTGTGAACTGTGTAACCTTAACCGTTACAGTATCATTTTGACCTATAGGCTCACTTCTGTAAAGCACTGTCGCAACATTACCGTTACGGCTTGTACCTGATTCCTCAATAACAGGTGTATATCCGGCATTTAGTGCAACATCATCAGTTGTGATAAGTGTCGCCGGGTCGATTTCAGGTATCGGTGTAGGTGTCGGCTTTGCAAAAAGTCCGCCGCCACCGCCGCAAGCACACAAACCTATTATCATAGCCAAGCTTGCTAACACAAGCAATAACTTTTTCATAATTTTACCTCCAATGATTATTTCATTGCAATGGCATCTTTTACATTCTTAACGATATTTTCAGGAGTTAAACCGTATTCCTTAAATAATTCAGCCGGTTTACCCGATTTACCGAATCTGTCAGTACCGATAATCTTAACAGGTACAGGAGCATTTGCACATACCACTTCCGTAACGGCACTTCCAAGACCGCCCATAATGTAATGCTCTTCAGCTGTTACGATAGCACCTGTTTCCTTAGCAGCCTTTGTTATTATTTCTTCGTCTATAGGCTTGATTGTATGGATATTGATTACTCTTGCGGAAATGCCTTCTTCTTCAAGCATTTTTGCCGCTTCAAGTGCCATACCTACCATAAGACCGGTTGCAATAATTGTTGCGTCCTTACCATCCTTTAGTTGAACGCCCTTGCCAAGTTCAAACTTGTAGTCCTCACTGTTTACGTCATCAACGGCAAGACGACCGAATCTCATATATACAGGACCGTCGTGGTCAATAGCCGCCTTAACAGCTTGCATAGCCTCAATATCATCGGCAGGGTTTATAACAACCATATTAGGAATTGAACGCATTAAAGCGATGTCCTCAAGACATTGATGTGACGCACCGTCCTCACCGACAGAAATGCCTGCGTGAGTAGCACCGATTTTAACATTAAGCTTTGTATAGCCGATTGAGTTTCTAACCTGTTCAAAGGCTCTGCCTGCGGCAAACATTGCAAATGTTGACGCAAAAGCGATTTTTCCGCTTGCGGCAAGTCCTGCTGCCACGCACATCATATTACTTTCTGCAATACCCATATTTATAAATCTTTCAGGATATGCTTTCTTGAACATTTCTGTTTTTGTTGATTTTGAAAGGTCAGCGTCAAGCACAACTATGTTAGGGTTTTCACCGTACTTTACAAGCGCCGCTCCGTATGATTCTCTTGTAGCTTTCTTTGCCATTACAGACTCGCCTCCAATCCTTTGATTATTTCATCAAGCTCTGCGATTGCTTGATTGTACTGTTCTTCATTAGGTGCAGAACCGTGCCATCCTGCGTTATTTTCCATAAACGAAACATTCTTACCTTTAACAGATTTCATTATAATAGCAGTCGGCTGTCCCTTTGTAGCCTTTGCCTCGTCAACAGCAGCCATAAGTTCTTCAAAATTATGAGCACTTACCTTTATAACGTGCCAACCGAATGCCTCAAATTTCTTATCGATAGGATTAGGATTCATTACCTTAGAAATGTCACCGTCTATCTGTAAGCCGTTGTTATCAACGAAAATTGTAAAGTTGTCAAGTTTGTAATGAGCGGCAAACATAGCTTGCTCCCAAACCTGTCCTTCCTCAAGCTCACCGTCACCAAGAACAGAATATACTCTGTAATCCTTGTTGTCAAGCTTTGCTGCAAGTGCCATACCGCCTGCGGCTGACACACCTTGTCCCAATGAACCTGTTGACATATCAACGCCGGGTACTTTGTTCATATCAGGATGTCCTTGAAGATAGCTGTTTACATTTCTGAATGTCTTAATATCCTCTTTTGGTATAAATCCTTTTTCTGCAAGTACACCGTATAGTGCAGGTGCTGTGTGACCCTTTGAAAGAACAAATCTGTCTCTGTCCTCCATTTTAGGATTTTTCGGATCTACATTCATTACCTCAAAGTAAAGCAATGTCAAAACATCTGCTACAGATAATGAACCTCCCGGATGTCCCGATGCCGCACTGTATACGGCTGTAAGAGCGTGCTTACGAACATTGTTTGCAATGATTGACAGCTCTGTGACTCTTTTCTTATCCATGTGTCGTGTTTCCTCCCTTAAATTAATTATTATCTAACGCATTTTCATACGCGATATTCATAAGTGTGTCAAGTCTTTCCGTTTCTCCCGAAAGATACAGAAATCCTATAAGTGCCTCAAATCCCGTTGCTCTGCGGTATTCCGTCATATTTGCGTTTTTCGGCACAGTATTCGATTTTGCGTTTCTTCCTCGCTTGTATACCGCCGTTTCATCATCTGTCATATGTTCAAGCATTGCGTCTATACTGTTTGACTGTGCGTGTGCTTTGACATACTGAACAGTCTTTTTATGCAGTTTATTGGCAGGAAGATTTTCGTGTTCTTCTATAATTCGTGTACGAACAAAAAGTTCATACACTCCGTCACCTATATAGGCAAGCGCCAAAGGCGAAAACTGTGACGGCTTTTTAGTTGTAAGCATAGTTACCTCCCCAAGTTTAAGGATTTCTCACCAAGTGCTGTGGGTAAATTCGTTCACAGTGCTGTTTTGAAACTCGGGTGCTGTATACTGATACCGCCCCGGTTGCATGGCGAGCAGCAGACCTTTTGTCTGCGACCAGCCCGAGTAAAAAATAGTGCTGTGGGCAAATTTTTTATTCTGAGATGTAATTCCACTTTACACCCATCGGTGTATCCTTTAACTCAATATTCATAGCTTTAAGCTTATCACGAATTGCGTCAGCTTCAGCCCAGTTCTTCTCACTTCTTGCCTTGTTACGCTTTTCGATTAATTCTTCAACCTCTGCGTCTATCGACTTTTCCTGTGTCTTTTGGAATAAACCGAGTACACCGCCAAGCTCATGTATAAGGTCAAGCGTCTTTTCAACAACAACTTTCGCATTCTTATTTTCATTTGACAATGCGGTGTTTGACGCATAAACTATATCAAATATTGCCGCGATTGCGTCGGCTGTATTCAAGTCGTCGTCCATTGCCGCAATAAATTTAGTCTTGCAGTCATCAAGAGTTTTTGAATACTCCTTTTCACTGTCTGTAAGTTCTCTGTCCTCACTGTTTTGAAGTAAAAATTCAAGATTGTCTATGCAAGTGTAAACTCTTTCAACAGCAGATTTTGCCTGTTCCATTAATTCATTATCAAAATTAATAGGATTTCTGTAATGAGCCGAAAGCATAAAGAAACGTACCACTTCACCGTCATACTGTTTAAGTATGTCACGAACAGTAAAGAAGTTTCCGAGTGACTTACTCATTTTCCTGTTATTTATATTAATATATCCGTTGTGCATCCAATAATTTGCAAAAGGCTTTCCATTTGCACATTCGCTCTGTGCAATTTCGTTTTCGTGATGTGGGAAAATCAAGTCTTGACCGCCCGAATGAATGTCTATCGTTTCGCCAAGATACTTGTTCACCATTGCACTACACTCGATGTGCCAACCGGGTCTGCCCATTCCCCATGGGCTTTCCCAAGCAGGTTCGCCCTCTTTTTGCTTTTTCCAAAGTGCAAAGTCCATAACGTCCTTTTTATGTTCGTTCACATCAATTCTTGCACCTGCCTCCAAATCTTCCAATGGCTGTTTTGAAAGCTTGCCGTATTCGTTAAATTTCTTTGTAGAGAAATACACGTTTCCGTCAACATCGTAAGCATAGCCGTTATCAACAAGTTTCTTTACAACATTGATAATCGCGTCAATATTTTCCGTTGCTTTCGGGTGAATTGTAGCTTTATGAATACCGATTGCCTGTGCGTCCTTAAAATATTCCGCAATAAATCTTTCACCAAGCTCTTTTACCGTTATACCTTCTTCATTTGCACGTTTAATCATCTTATCGTCTATATCCGTAAAATTCTGTACGAATGTTACCTTATATCCTTGATATTCAAGATAACGGCGCATTGTATCAAAAACAATAAACGGTCTTGCATTTCCTATATGAAAATAGTCATATACAGTAGGACCGCATGAATACATTTTAACTTCACCTTTATTTATAGGGACAAACTCCTGTTTTTGTCTTGTTAATGTGTTATAAATTTTCATAAGCACTACTTCCTTTTTCCATTCTAACTTTAATTATATCGCAAAATAAAAGAAAATACAACCTCTATTTTTAAAAAATAGAAGTTGTATTTATGTTTTTATATGCTCGGAATAAATAATCTGTTTCCTATTTCAAGTTTGTCGGATTCCTCCATATTGTTAAACCTCAAAATTTCACTTTGCGGTACTGCATATCGTTTTGCAATCTCCCAAAGATTATCCCCTTTTTGAACAAAGTAAATCACTATACCGTTTTTGTCACCGTTTTCAAGCGGTTCTGTCACCACTTCATTCACAAGTTCGATTTTTCTTTTTCTGATTATATTTGCGTTAAGCGATAAAATACATCTGATTTCAATTTCACCCGCCACGTTCAAATTATATGCAGTGTGCTTTACTTCCGCTTTTATTTCCGGAATAAGGTCACTGTACGTACTTTCGCAGTCAAGCATATAGCTGAACGGCAATTCTTTTTTCATACTGTAAACGGGACTTTCGTTGCTGTCTGTCAAGTATAAAATATATGCCTCGATTTTACCCTCTGCCAAAAGTTTACCGCGTTGTATCTGTGCCTTTGTGATATACGGTCTTGTTATCACGTCATACACTCCAGAAACGGACGGTGTACCCGTGCCCATTTCCACCATTTCACGAATTGTGTTCTGTGATGACGGACGTGACACAACTTCTTCAAGTTCCACTTCTTCCTTTAAAAGCTGAGTTTTCGTAAACGGCTCATAGCAATCGCATATCATATCCACCGCCACATTTTCCGTTGCCTTGACCTGTGCCGTAACAGTTACGTCAATATCAACAATTCTGTTATCGCCGTCATTATCCTCGGCAATCTGATACCTTACGTCCGATATGCTGTAATCAATATCGCATATCGTTTCGTCACCGGCGTCATCGCAATCAATAATTTCCGTAAAAGGAACTTCGCTTTCCATAAACTGAATACAACAGTCACTGTCAGTATAAAGCACGCAAACGCTGATTTCTCCCTTTACAACAATCTTTCCCGTAACCGCTTTATATTCCGAATCGGATATTTTTGTATCGACTTTCAATATCTCGTTGATTGATGTCTGACCGTTCGGAACTTCTATTGATTCCTTTACGGAAAATTCAGTTTCCGTCAGTCCGATACAATTTTGCAGTTTTACGTTTTCCTTGAGCAATTCCGCATTGTCGCAATCCTCCGCTTCAACCGCTATCTCAACATTCTTTTCGGCTACAACTTCATAGTCCAAACCCACAATCACCTTAATTCTCAGTTTACGACTGTTTATAAGCGAAAATTCGGCTCTGTCCACGTTTGCCATTATAATTGCAGTCATATCGTCGGTTATATTTTTGCTGTCCACATTTTGCGTGAAGTCAAACGACGTTATAATACTTTTTATCTTTTCTCTGTCACTGTCGGGTATGTACAAAATTTTCAAATCAACTCTGCCTGTGACATTTACTCGTCCGTTTGTAATTTCCTTGTTCGTAATACACGATACTGCGTCAAGTTGCAAAATTTTTAGTATATCGGGTTTCACATCGGGTACGATTATGTCCTCATCAACAAGCACCTGCGTGTCGCCCTTGCACGAAACTTGATTTACAGTTACATTCTCCTTTACTAATTCCATAATTAATATAATTCTCTCCTTTCGTTAAATAAAAATCTAAAAAAATTGTTCACATTTCTGTGTACAACTTTATTCAAACTTTTCTAATAAAAAAATTCTCATAGTAAATACTATGAGAATTTTTATGAATTATTCTTAATTATGCGTTTTTAATAATTTCTTTCCATTTTTCGTAAGCCGCATCCCACTTTTCTGAATCTTGCGGCTCGTATGTTTTAATATCGAATGAATTGCGAACAACTTTTCTGCCTTCATTGATGTCCTTAATCGCACCCATAGCCATTGCCTGTACAATTACGTTACCGATACTTGTAGCCTCAACAGGACCTGTGCTAACAACACGCTTTGTTGCGTTTGCGGTAAATTGACAAATCATCTTGTCCTTTATACCGCCGCCGACAATATTAACAACATTGTACTTGTTGCCTGTAACGTCCTCCATACCCTCAACAGTTTGACGATACTTAAATGCAAGACTTTCCGCGATACATCTTACAACTTCGCCCTTTGTTTCAGGCACTTTCTGACCTGTCTTTTTACAGTATTCCTTTATACGCTTAGGCATATTACCCGGTGTTTGGAACTCTGCATAATCCGGATCAACAAGACTTGCAAAAGGTTCTGCCGCATTTGCCTGTCTTTCAAGTTCGTCAAAGCTTAGAAGTTCGCCTTCTCTGTCCCATTGACGTCTTGATTCTTGGATTAGCCATAGTCCCATAATGTTCTTCAAGAAACGGATTGTCTTATTAACTCCGCCCTCGTTTGTAAAGTTATGGTTGAATGCACCGTCCGAAGTATTAGGCTTGTCAAGTTCAACACCCATAAGTGACCATGTACCCGAAGATATGTAAATAAAGTCTTTTTGGTCAACAACCGGTACCGAAGCAACGGCACTTCCCGTATCGTGTGAAGCAACCGCAACAACAGGCACTTGTTCAATACCAAGTTCCTCTGCAAGTTCCGGCTTTACTTTGCCGACAATTTCACCCGGGAATATAACATCTGTTAAAATATCTGTCGGAATACCGAGTTTCTTTAACAAATCGTATGACCATTCGTACTTTTCACTGTTGTACATCTGTGTTGTTGACGCATTTGTGTATTCAGTCTTTTTAACACCTGTTAAGAAGAAGTTGAATAAGTCAGGCATCATAAGCAAAGTTTTTGCATTTTTTAGTGAAGTATCACCCGATAGCTTTGCTGACAAAAGCTGATATATTGTATTGAACCAGTTAAAAGCAATACCTGTTTCCTTGAAAATTTCTTCTTTCGGAACAAGTTTAAATGCCTCGTCATACATACCCTCTGTTCTTGTATCACGATAGTGATAAGGATTGCCGATAAGCTTGTCATTTTCGTCAAGCAAACCATAGTCAACGCCCCATGTGTCGATACCGATACAGTCAATATCTCTGTCACCCGAATTTGCACACTTTAAGATACCTTGCTTGATTTCAAAGAATAATCTAAGCACGTCCCAATGCAAATCTCCGTTTATGTTAACAGGGTCGTTTGAAAAACGGTGTTTTTCTTCAAGAGTGATTTTTTCACCGTCAAATGTGGCAAGCATTGCACGTCCCGATGACGCACCAAAGTCAAATGCTAAAAATTTATACTTTTTACCCATATTCTTTCCTCTTTTCTTAAAAATAAATTTTACTAAATATATTATACATTAAATAAAATACTATGTCAATATTACACATAGTGCATTTTTGATTTATAGGAATAAGTTTTTAATTTTACAGTTTAAATAGTATGATTCGCCACCACTCCGTCACTATCGTGACGCCTCTCCTCAAGGAGAGGCTTTTCGTTGTCCGCCATATTTCACAAGGCTCATCTTGAGGGGAGTCGGCGGCATAGCCGTCTGAGGGGTGGCTTTTGTGGGATGTCATGGTGCCGTCCACTACTCTCCGTTTTGGGCGACCAATGGTCGCCCCTACAAAGTGTTTCGTGACACCATTCCAAAAAAATATATTTCCACACAAAAAAACTCCGACCGAAGTCGGAGTTTTTAATCTAATTAATACCAAGTTTGTGAATCATACTTATCAAGTACGTTTCTGATATTAGCTATTCTTGTTTCAGTATCGATAAGACCGTTATCATCATAAGCACTTGTTGCCTTCAGCATAGCATCTTCTGCCCAGTGACCGTCAAGGTCTACGATTGAATACAATTCAGGAGTTACTGTTGTACCGTCTTGAGCTACAAGACCCATATCTGTACGTCCGATAACATTATTGAACATTTGACAGAATTCTGCTCTTGTCATTACTCTGTCAGGTTCAAATGTTGTATCACTTGTACCGTTCATATAACCGTAAGCAACTACTGTTTCGATATATGACTTATACTGTGAATCAGCAATATCAGTAAATTCAGATTCGCCTGTCTTTGTCAGTCCCAAACCGTATGCAAGAAGTTTTGCAACTTCACCTCTTGTAACTGCACCGATTTCAACTGAATCAACGCCGTCAAACGCACCTTTTTGAGCAAGATATGCAAGACCTCTTACATACCATGTACCCTCATGCTTTGCAATGTTATCTGTTACAGGATAAACTGTATCTGTTGTACCGTACTTTTGGTCAACCATTCTTGTAATCATAGCTGCAACCTGTTCTCTTGTAACAGCATCGTCAGGAGCCATCTTAACTTCTGCAACCCATTTACCGCCGACTACGTTACCTTCTTCGTCAGTTACGTCTACTCTTTGAATAGCAGGTTCATAACCGAATATATACGCATAGCCAAGACCTTGAAGATCCACTTCTTCGCCAGGTGTAACAGTCGGAGCAGGTGTAGGCTCTTCAGTTGGTTCCGGTGTCGGTTCTTCTGACGGTACAGGTGTTACGTCAGGAGTTGTATTACCTGCATGACCCCAAATTACAGCACCTTCACCGTAAATATCAAGTGAATTACAGATTAGTTGACCGCGGTTAATACCGTTACCTGATGTTGTACCAATCTTTACATCGGCTTTCGGAGCATATACTGTACCTTCAATATTAGCACCGCCGCCGTAAATGTTGAATGTTTCCGCACTTGTTACAGTGTTACCTACCATATGGCAAGATACTTCATATGAAGTTGCATTGATTGCGTTTACATTACCTGTAACTCTTTCATCAGCATACTGACCGCTGTTTGCAAATCTTACCGTTTCAGCCTTTGTTACAATGTCACCTGTAATCTTACCGTCAAAGTCAAACTTTGATGTTCCGTAAGAATAAATGTCACCCTCAAGAGTAAATGTATTACCGAATGATACAGGTGCGCTGCCAAGAACTATATCACCCTTTGTCGGAGCATTGAATGATAGATTCTGCGGTTCACCGTCATAGTAAATATCCGCGCAAATCATAGAGTTTGCACTTGTACTGCCGATTGAAACCCAGCTGTCGCCCCATTGACTCGGAACGATAATCCATTTCAAATCGCCTGTACCAAAATCAAATGTACCGTCACCTGTGTCAACTACGTTTACCATAGCCTCACCAGGAGCTTGTGAAATAAGATATGCAGGATTGTCGCCTACTACTTCAATATAACCTTTCTTATCGTTAGCAGTAGAGAATGATAATTGATTAACTTTTACATATACCGGACCGTTTGTTGTATCGATAACAACCTTACCGCCTTGAACGCTTAGTCCGTCAAATGATGTATTTTCTGAAATTGTGTAATATGGATAACCGTTTTCGTCGGTAGGAAGACTCGGATACGACCAGGCATTAACGCCTACCCAACCTTGTGCAGATGTGTATTCTACATCTTCATAAGCAGGTGTTTCGGGTTTTACAGAATCATCTGTAAGATAAGTATCGGGATAATATGCATCAAGATACTTTGACATATTTTCTTCAACCTTATCCACACCTTTTCTGTTTGTGTCTTTAAGGATTGCAGAATATTCGTCTTGATAGCTTACTTCTTGTGATGAAATTATATCACCATCAAGATAGTTTTCACCAGCATTGTCAAACTTAACCTGTCCGCCTGCATACACGTCACCCTCAATATTCATTGATTGATGTGCGTTTACCCCGTCAAATGCTACAACAGCCGCATTGTTGATTGTAGAAACCTGTGTTTCCGGAATCTGAGCAAAAGCAGACACTGCCATTGTAAGCATTGATCCTGCAACCAAGCAGGAAACCATTTTTTTCATGTTCATAAACCTCTCCCTCTCTCCAGTTATTATACTATCAATATATAGTTATATTAATTGTATATACATATAATACCACTCAACATCTATATTTGTCAATATCTTCAGGAAAATTTTATAACATAAATTATCCTTATTTCACCCAGTCAGCCCATTCGTAGTCGTTGATTGAATCTTTGATGTAATCCTTGGTAAGTTCCAGTGCAACAATTACATTCAGACACCACTGTGAAGTAAAGTTTGTACTTATCCAGAACATTTCTTCGAGATTTTCATTATTAAAGTAATTCTTGTAAATTCCTATATCGAAATTATCTTTCTTGTCCTTGCCTGCCAAAGAATGAATAAGCACTTGCCATACTTGATATGCAAGCTCGGCATTATCCGTTTCTCTTGCCGCATATCCGCACAAAGCCGATGCCATATACGGATAAACAAATCCGTTGCCGGTCAAAAGACCGTTTGAAATTTTCTTTTTTTCCTCAACCGGTAAGAAGTAAAATTCGCCGTACTGAACAAGCATATCCTTAAATACTTCATCATCTAAAAGTTCAGCAAGTTCAAACCAAGTTTCGGGACCGCCCATACAAACGGCAAGGTGTGCACCGCCTGCGGCACTTTCTCCGATATATCCCAAATGGCCCGTTTCGGGATCATATTCATAGTTTGAACCCGAAATCATACGCATAGGCGACTTTTTCAAATCATTGATACCCGTAACAATCTTATCTCTATAATGATTATCGTTATCTCTCTCCCAAGCCGTATACCAGTTTGAGCAATATGTTGACCAGTCCGGACCGCTTCTTGCATGAGTAGGAAGTTTCATTTCTTCTTTCTTATAGAAATATCTAAGCGGATCCATATTAAGCGTTGCATAGTCAGCATCCTTAACATCGTCCATTGCGTCACCTATTCTCGGATCACCGCCCATCAAATAATACAATGCTCTGTGATGTCCTGCCATAGCGATACGCGGTTCTTTACAGGAATCGCCCCAATGCACAACATTATGACGGCTGCCAAGACCTTTCAAATCACCGAAATGGTATATATCAACATCTGCACTGTGACGGCTCATTGCCTCCGCCATAGTGAAAATATCTTCTCTGCCCGAACGCATAAATGCAAGCCACAACCATAATGTCGGTATAAGTTCGGTATTCTGCCAAGCGTAACCGCCCATATCATATCTCCAACAATGACGTTGTGCGTCATATGTGTGCATTATATCGCCGTAATCCCAAAGACCGTACCAATGTCTTTGTTCGACTTCGTTCTTATAAAATGCAAATGCTTTGTCAAGTTCTTCTTCAAGCCACTTTTTAAGCGGTGTATCCTTTGACGGCAAGCTCCATTCACCCATAGCTTTAACTTCGTGATAATATTCAGGAGTTGCAACAAGTACAGACGGTTTCTGTACAGTTTCGGCTTGTTTCATAAGTTCATCGTCCGACGGCACTGTATCATATAAAAACAGTGACATTTCGTTTGTATTCGCAATTCCGTATGCCGACGAGCCTATTTCAGGGAATCCCTCATAATATGTTTGGTCATGTGCAACGGTGTCATAGTGACGCATATCCTGTGCTTCTGCGTCCGGCGGAACCATCCACGCGGTAAGGCTTGCGTTATCCGTACAAAGTCCGTCAGCATAAATTGATGTAGGATACTTCTCCCAGAAGTTGTGCATACAGAATGCCGTACCTTTTATTTCGTCCGCAATGTACATAAGACCTTTTGAGCGTTTGCCCCAATTTGCCTTTATAAATGTACATTCTTCGTGTCCTGTGCGTTTCTTTACTTCAAAACTGTCTGCCGTAACCTGTTGCAAACGATAGCTGTCCCACTTTGTTACATTATCAATTTCCTCTTTTGTAACCGCATTACCGTTTCTCAAGTCAACCATTTCCGAAAGGCTTACTTTTTCGCCCGCAAGCTGTTTTGAATAAATCGGCTGAATACCGATTGACGGTCCAAGACGCGGTCGCCACAAATTTAAAAGCTGCATTGTTTCGTGCATAACACCGCAGTCGCCTGTTATCTTTATACGTCTGTTATAAAGTTCACCTTCCATTTTTCTTGTAAGCTGAACGCCGACACCTTTTATAAAATCGGTCTTTTCATCGCCGTCATACAAGAATGTATGGATAATCTTGATTTCATTTTCATCATAGAATACAGAAAATCTGATTATGTAACGCAAAAATTCACTGCCGTCAATGTTTTTGTGTTCACCCGTAATTTTTACCGTTGTTTTCAAATTACCGCAATCTTCAATTTCGACAGTATTGATTTCTCCTATATACGGTATGCTTTTTCTTATTTCAACGTCACCGTCTTTACTGCGAAGTTCTTTTACGGCTTTTAATGTTACATCACCGTAAGGAGTTTTCATCAAGACCGAACCTTGTTTTGGGAATACCGCTTTAAATTTGCCGTTGTCAACAGTTATCTCGTTTTCTGTTTCATTTGTCTTTATTCCGTCAAAACCGTCATATTTATCCGTTTTGTTTATTTCAACAGTTTCACTGTCTGTTTTGATTGTGTACGAAGTCCATTTTGTTGAACCGTCGGGATAATATGCAATCGGCTTTTCCTGATATGCGATACCGTTTCCGTTTTCGTCATTTACTGAAAATACTGTTTCTTTTGTAACTTCGCCTTTTTTCCAAGGCACACCGAATGTAACATATCCGCCTTTTGAACGGTTTTCAAGCCAATGTAATTTTATGCTGCTCATTTTTCACATCTCCTTATATTCTTGCAACGCCCGATTCTCTTGCCGCTTTTGCAACGGCTTTTGCAACGTTTTCCGCTACACGCTTATCGAATGCGTCAGGAATAATATATTCATCATTAAGTTCATCGTCTTTGATAATATCGGCAATCGCCTGTGCGGCTGCCATTTTCATTTCATCATTAATATCGCTCGCTCTTACGTCAAGTGCACCTCTGAATATACCCGGGAATGCAAGCACATTGTTGATTTGATTAGGAAAATCACTTCTTCCCGTACCTATAACTCTTACGCCTGCCTTCTTTGCAACGTCAGGCATAATTTCCGGAACAGGATTTGCCATAGCAAACACGATTGGATCTTTAGCCATTTTTGCAACCATTTCTTCCGTAAGAATACCCGGTGCGGAAACACCTATAAATAAATCTGCGTCTACGATTGCCTCATCAAGCTTTACGTCAAGATTGTCCGGATTTGTAAGTTCGGCAAGCTTTGCCTGTTCGCTGTTCATTTCAGGGTTTCCTCTGTAAAGTGAGCCGTACTTGTCGCACATAATTACATTTTTCAAACCTCTTGAAACAAGCAGTCTTGTTATCGCCATACCTGCCGAGCCTGCACCGTTTACAACGGCTTTAATTTCCGTAATATCCTTGCCGACTACCTTTAGAGCGTTAAGCACCGACGCAAGTACAACAACGGCTGTACCGTGCTGGTCATCGTGGAATACAGGAATATCACATTCTTCTCTCAATCTTCTTTCAATCTCAATACATCTCGGAGCGGATATATCCTCAAGATTAACACCGCCGAATGAACCGGCAATCATTTTAACCGTATTTACAATTTCGTCAACGTCCTTTGAACGAACGCAAAGCGGAAATGCGTCAACATCTGCAAACACCTTGAACAATGCACATTTACCCTCCATTACAGGCATACCTGCCTCCGGACCTATATCGCCAAGTCCGAGTACAGCTGTACCGTCCGTTATAACGGCAACAAGATTTGAACGTCTTGTGTATTTATATGACAAATCCACGTCCTTTGAAATTTCAAGACAAGGCTCTGCAACACCCGGTGTGTATGCAACAGAAAGTTCTTCTCTGTTTGTAACCTTTGCTCTTGACACAACTTCAATTTTACCGTGCCAGTCCTCGTGTTGTTTTAGTGCAAATTCTTTTTTATCCATTAGTTTCTCTCCTATTCTATCACTGTGTACAATTATTTTCATTTTATCACAACTCACTCGTACATTCAATACATTTGCATTACTTAATTCATTTATTTTCTTATTTATACAATCTAACCAAACGAGCCTTACTGTTTTTAGCAAAAATATGCACAACAATTAACAAAATAGTTCTTTTCTTTTTGTAAAAAATATTGTATAATATATATGACATAGTATGAGAATATTATATCTATATATATAAATTTCCAAATTTCAAAGGAGAAGATTATTATGATTACTATTACCGGAAAACCAGTATGCAGCGGTGTTGCATTTGGACCTGTGTTTGTTTTCAGCCGTGAGGAAAGCACAATTAAAAGACATCATATCGAAAGCAGTGATGATGAAATCGCTCGTTTTGAATCAGCACGTCAGCAGACAATCAGTGAACTTGCTATGCTTTATGATAAGGCTCTTGCCGAAGTCGGCGAGGCTAACGCAATGATTTTTCAAATTCATCAGATGATGCTTGACGACCTTGATTATATCGAATCAATCAAAAATATAATTACCGACCAGCTTATAAATGCCGAAACCGCAGTTGCACAAACTTGCGACAATTTTGTGCAAATGTTCCGTGCAATGGACGATCCGTATATGCGTGAAAGAAGTGCGGACGTCAAAGACGTTTCGGAAAGACTTATAAAAATTCTTTCGGGTAAGGACAAGGACGGTCTTGTTACGGATGAACCTGTTATAATCATTTCCGATGACCTTGCGCCGAGCGAAACGGTTCAGTTCGACAAGAGCAAAATTCTCGCTTTTGTAACAGAGGGTGGCTCTACAAATTCTCATACATCAATTCTTGCAAGAATGATGAATATTCCCGCAATGATTGGTGCAAAGGGCGTTTTGTCTGCCGATGCAAACGGCAAAAATGCCATTGTTGACGGTTTTACGGGTACGATTTATATTGATCCCGACGAAGCTACAATCAACGAAATGACTAAGAAAAAAGAAGAAATTGATAAACAAAACAAACTTCTTCAACAATTAAAAGGTCGTGAAAGCGTAACAAAAGACGGTCAAAAGATTGAACTTTGTGCAAATATCGGAAGTGTTCTTGATGTCGGCAATGTTTTGAAAAATGATGCCGAAGGTATCGGACTTTTCAGAAGTGAATTTTTATATCTTGAAAGCAACGATTATCCGTCTGAAGACGTTCAGTTTGCCGCATATAAAGATGTACTTTCAAAAATGGTTAATAAACGTGTAATCGTTCGTACACTTGACATCGGTGCAGACAAGCAGGTTGATTACTTTAATATGCCGAAAGAAGAAAATCCGGCTATGGGTATTCGTGCAATAAGAATTTGCCTTCAAAGACCGGATATATTCAAGACTCAGCTTCGCGCTCTATATCGTGCATCGGTATTCGGTAAACTTGCTATTATGTTCCCTATGATTGCTTCGGAATGGGAAATCGTAAAAATACTCGAAATAATTGATGAAGTTAAAGCAGAACTTGACAGTGAGGGCATTGCTTATTCAAAGAATGTTGAACTTGGTTGTATGATTGAAACACCTGCCGCAGCGGTAATCAGTGATATTCTTTCAAAGCACCTGGACTTCTTCTCAATCGGTACAAATGACCTTACTCAATATACTCTTGCCGCTGACAGACAAAATCCCGACATAGGCAAATTCTGTGACACACATCATGTTGCAATTTTAAGACTTATTAATATGATAGTAAAAAATGCTCATAAAAACGGTACATGGGTTGGAATTTGCGGCGAACTCGGTGCAGACCTTGAACTTACCGAAGCATTTCTTGCTATCGGCGTTGACGAACTTTCCGTCACCCCAAGTGCTATTTTACCGATACGTAAAAAGGTTATTGAAACCAATGTTTCTGAAATTAAAGAAAGTGTTTTAGACAAATATTTGAACTAATTTAAAAGCAGACAAAGAAAAAATCCTTTGTCTGCTTTTTTATGTGCTATTTACATTTATATGTCTTTTTATATACTTTGTTGAATTTTGTAATTTGTTGATATATAATACTCTTGTCGGATTAATCCGATGTTAAAGGCAAACTTCATTAACGGTTTTTAACCGGCGGTTATGCCCACTTTTATATTCACAGGCTTTATGCCGAGTTTATGAAAGGGGGTATGCTTATGAAAAGTAAGCATATTGTTACATATGGCAAAGAAATTGCTTTTTGCAGTTTTGATAATTATCGCTATATTGATAATTTTCACCATAAAAGTACAATAGCCGCCCTCTCACCCAGGAACGGCTATTGAATAAATAGTTCTTTTTGGGCATAACCGCTTGAGGTTTGCCTTTTTTCTATTTTTATTATATAACTATAAATTAATTTTGTCAACACATAATGCAAAACACAGACTGCATTTTGCAATCTGTGTTTAATATTATTCAAATTAATACATTCCCATACCGGGATCCATCGGAGCGGCAGGAGCTGCCGGTTCAGGAAGGTCTGTTACAAGACTTTCTGTTGTAAGTACCATAGACGCAACAGATGCTGCATTTTGAAGTGCACTTCTTGTAACCTTAACCGGGTCAACGATACCTGCCGAAATCATATCAACATATTCTTCAACAAGCGCATTAAATCCCTTACCTGTTTCACAAGACTTAACCTTATCCACGATTACACTGCCTTCAAGACCTGCATTCTTTGCAATTTGCCAAGCCGGTTCTTCAAGTGCTTTAAGTACGATTTGAACACCTGTCTTTTCATCGCCTTCGGTTTTTTCAAGTAGAGCCGCAACTGTAGGAATAACATCAATATAGCTTGTTCCGCCGCCTGCAACGATACCTTCTTCAACAGCCGCTTTAGTAGCTGCAAGAGCGTCTTCAATTCTAAGTTTCATTTCTTTCATTTCTGTTTCTGTTGCCGCACCGACTTTAATTACAGCAACACCACCTGCAAGTTTAGCAAGTCTTTCTTGTAGCTTTTCCTTATCAAATTCAGATGTTGATGCCTCAAGTTCACGTCTGATTTGTGCAACTCTGTCTGCGATTGCATTCTTATCGCCTGCACCGTCAACAATAATTGTAAGTTCCTTTTGAATCTTAACTTGCTTTGCTGTACCAAGTTGTGAAATTTGTGTATCTTTCAAATCAAAGCCAAGTTCTTCACTGATTACCTGACCGCCTGTCAAGATTGCAATATCTTGCAACATTTCCTTACGTCTGTCACCAAAGCCTGGAGCTTTTACAGGTACGCATACGAATGTACCGCGAAGTTTATTAACGATAAGTGTCGAAAGAGCCTCACCCTCAACATCTTCAGCAATAATAACCATCTTTCTGCCTGCTTGCATAACTTGTTCAAGAAGCGGTAAAATTTCTTGAATATTTGAAATCTTCTTATCTGTAATAAGAATGTATGGGTCGTCAAGAACTGCCTCCATTTTTTCTGTATCAGTTACCATGTAAGGTGTGATATAACCTCTGTCGAATTGCATACCTTCAACAATTTCAGAATATGTTTCGGCGGTCTTTGATTCTTCAACTGTGATAACGCCGTCTGCTGTTACCTTTTCCATTGCCTCCGCAATTAGCTGACCGATTTCTTCATTAGCAGCCGAAACTGACGCAACTCTTGCAATATCTTCCTTACCCTGAACTTTCTTTGCTGTAGAAAGCAGCTTTTCAACTGCAGCGTCAACAGCCTTTTGGATACCCTTTCTTACGATCATAGGGTTAGCGCCTGCCGCAACATTCTTTAGTCCTTCACGAACAAGTGCCTGTGCAAGAAGTGTGGCTGTTGTTGTACCATCACCGGCAACGTCATTTGTCTTTGTTGCAACTTCTTTTACAAGCTGAGCGCCCATATTTTCAAATGGATCTTCAAGTTCAATTTCCTTAGCGATTGTAACACCGTCATTTGTGATTAGCGGTGCACCGAATTTCTTATCAAGAACAACATTTCTGCCCTTTGGGCCAAGTGTGATTTTAACTGTATTTGCAAGTTGGTTGATACCGCTTTCAAGAGCGTGTCTTGCGTCCTGTCCGTATTTAATTTGTTTAGCCATAATAATAACCTCCTAATATATTAGTCTACTATTGCAAGTATGTCGCTTTGACGAAGAATTGTATATTCCTCACCGTCGACCTTAACTTCTGTACCTGCATATTTTGAAGTAAGTACCTTATCGCCAACGGAAACTTCCATCTTAACTTCCTTTCCGTCTACAACACCGCCGGGACCTACTGCAACGATTTCAGCCACCTGTGGCTTTTCCTGTGCCTTTGAAGTAAGGATAATTCCGCTCTTTGTCGTTTCCTCTGCTTCAAGCATTTTTATAACAACTCTGTCTGCCAATGGTTTGATGTTCATTATATATTACCTCCTAAAATTTTAATCAAGTTCATTGTTAGCACTCACACTTCTTGAGTGCTAACAATGCTATTATGTTCTTTTTTGCTCTATTTATCAAAGTCCGTTTTTTTAATATATTGCTATATTTACTCTTATTTTCTTTATTTTTCTTTTTGTTACGCTCAATATCTCCCTTTTGGTGTTTTAACAAATTGTTCATAAACTTAATACTACTTTAACTTACAAAGTTTTCAAACATCTGTTGTGCCTCATCAAGATTATCAAATTCAACACCTTTTTTGAGTTCATCAATATCCTCGCTCGGAAATACATTTTCGCTTATTTCTTCACTCAAAATTGCTGTTTTATTATCCCCTACACATTTATTAATTTGAAGTAAACCGTTCTCAACCTTAACTTCATATACTGTAGTTTTTACATCATTTGCATTCACCTCTTCAACCGCCGCAACTGTAGGCATAGGAGTCGGCACACTGTCGGACACACCTATTCTGCCGATAGCGTATCCGCCTCCGAAAAACAACGCTACAAGTAATACATATGACGAAACAATAAGTGTATTCTTTAAAATTTTCATAATTTATTCCTCATTTCTTTTAATATTTTTTCTTAAATTATTCCCTTTTGTCCCATTTTTATACTTTGCATAAGACTTTGAAAAATAAATGTTGCAAATTTATGCAATTTAGGATATAATTAAAGTATGTAATTATCTTTAAAGAAAGATTGAGGCTTTTAACAGCCCCGAAATCAAAGTAGACATACTCTCACATTTTGTCTACAATCTTAATAAAAAAGATAGGAGAAAATATTATGGCTGATAATAACAGAAGAAACAGACCAAGCTCCGGATATGGCTCAAATGATAATTTCAACTGGGAAGAGTATGATATGAAAACTTCGTCAGCTTCAGGCGCTCCGAGACGTCGCAGACAAGCGGCATCCACAAAGCCTACAAGATCACCGCAGGCAAGTTCTTCATCATACAGAGAAGTACCGTCAAGGCGCCGAACTCAAACAACTTCCCGCAGTAAGAAAAAGCAAAAAAAGCAGCTTACTCCGAAACAGATTCAATTCAGAAAACGCTTACGGCTTACATTCTTTGTTGCGATTTTTGTGGTAGTTGTAATTGTATCCGGTATGGGCATAGGAATGTATGCCGCAGTATCACGTGAAATTAAAGATATGAATATTCAAACTCTTGCTTTGAATTATTCTTCATTTATATATTACGAAGATGCCGCCGGCAATCCGCAGGAACTTGAACAAATACAATCCGATTTTAACCGTATATGGGTAGATTCGTCGCAAATACCTCAAGTTATGAAAGACGCTATCGTTTCAATCGAGGATGAACGTTTCTACAAGCACCACGGTGTTGATATAAAACGTACACTCGGTGCAACGGGTAAATGGGTACTTTCAAAAGTCGGTATCGGCTCGTCAAACTATGGCGGTAGTACGATTACTCAACAGGTTATAAAAAATATAACCAATGAAAAAGAAAATACACCTTCGCGTAAGGTCAAAGAAATGATGCGTGCGGTTGCACTTGAAAAACAGCTTACCAAAGACGAAATACTTACAATGTATCTGAACATTGTATATTTTGCTAACAACTGTAACGGTGTTGAGGCTGCCGCAAACACTTACTTTAACAAAGACGCAAGCGCCCTTACGCTTGCCGAAGCGGCATCAATCGCAGGTATAACACAGTTCCCGTCAGAATACGACCCGTTTGTACATCCGGATAAAAATATCGAAAAACGTAATCTTGTACTCGGCAAAATGCGTGAACTCGGTTATATCACAGACGCTGAATATGCAGAGGCATCAGGCAGTGACCTTGTTGTAAGCAACGCTTACAGGCAAAATCAAGGACGTATTACTTCATACTTTGTTGACCAAGTTGTAAATGACGTTATCGCCGACCTTATGACTCAAAAAGGTTACTCGGAAGATTTCGCAACCCAACAGGTATACAACGGCGGTTTGAAAATTTATTCAACAATGGATCCCGACATTCAAAATATAATGGAAGGCATATTTACCAATACGTCTAACTTCCCTTATACAGGCAAGGGTGCTCAATCGGCAATGATTATAATTGACCCTTACACAGGTAAAATTCGCGGTCTTATAGGCGGTCTTGGCGAAAAGACTGATATTCGCGGTTGGAACAGAGCCACTCAATCAAAACGTCAACCGGGTTCATCAATCAAACCGCTTTCGGTTTACGCACCGGCGGTTGATATGGGTAAAATCACAGAAGTCGATACCGTAACAGACGAAGAAATAACAATCGGCAACGACAAGTGGAAACCAAAGAACTCATACAACGACTTCTTAGGCGATATGACAATTAAAGAGGCGGTTGCACGTTCGGCAAACATTCCTGCCGTAAAGGTATTGGATATGGTCAACCTTACAAACTCATTCAACTACCTACAAAACAAATTCCACATCACAACACTTGAAGAAAAAGATAAAAACTACAGTTCTCTTGCACTCGGCGGTCTTACACAAGGTGTAACCGTTGAAGAAATGGCGGGAGCGTACTGTACATTCGTGAACAGCGGTAAATATATTAAGCCGTATACTTACACAAGAGTACTTGATTCAACAGGTCAAGTTATTCTTGAAAACACATCAAGCACAAGTCAGGCTATCAGTCCTGCGGCAGCATACATTACTGCTGATTTACTTTCGGGCGTTGTAAACAGCAGCGTCGGTACAGGTAAAGGCGCAAAGCTTGACTGCGGTATTTCAACATACGGCAAAACAGGTACAACCGATGATGACTGTGATAAGTGGTTTGTTGGTTTCACACCGTATTATGTAGGTGCTTGTTGGTATGGTTTTGATACTCCCGCATCAATTTCAGCGGCAGGTGTTTCGGGCAATCCGACAGTTACCGCATGGAATCTTGTAATGGAAAAAATTCACAAATCGCTTAACCCTAAAGAAATCACAAAACCAAGTAATGTTGTTGAGGCACAGGTATGCGAATACTCCGGTATGCTTGCAACTGACACCTGCCCTACCACAACCGCTTACTTCGTTGAAGGAACACAGCCAAAGGCATATTGTGACGCATCACACGCAAGCAGACGTAATAAACCAACGCAAACACCTCTATCAACGGTTGCACCGGTTAATACTCCAAGCGTTATGCCTACGGTAAATCCTGCGACTTCGGAAACGCACGAAAATCAAAACGGCAATAATTCAAATACATCTTCAGGTATAAATTCGGGTTCTTCGTCAAGTACTAACAGCGGTTCTTCGTCAAGTACAAATTCGGGTACTAACAGTGGTTCTTATGATACAAATTCGGGCGGCAGTTCTTCGTCAAATTCGGGCGGAACTGATTACGAACAAGGCAATACAGGCTCATCTGAAAGTGAAAATACAGCAGGCGGAGCAGAAGAAGATACTTCATCGGAAGAATAAGACAGCAAAAATGAGGCTTTGAAAAAGCCTCATTTTTTGTTACTGATTCAGATTTTATAAACAGATATACACCCCTACACAATAAAAAAAGGTTATCGGCTAAAATGCCGATAACCTTTTTATATGTAGCTACCTATGCTACATAACACGTTATTATTCTATCCATATTAAAACCTCCCATATTTTCGATAATTAAGAGGTTTTTAAAATCCGCCGAGTCCGAAACTTATTGACAATGCATTATTAACACTTGCCATAAGTCCGTCATCTATACGGCCTATTTTCTCTCGTAATCTTCTTTTATCAATCGTCCTGATTTGCTCAAGCAATATCACAGAATCCTTATTAAGTCCGTAATCCTTTGCAGCAAGTTCGATATGCGTAGGCATTTTCGCCTTATTAATTTGGCTTGTTATAGCCGCCGCAATCACCGTAGGACTGTATTTATTACCTATGTCGTTCTGTATAACAAGTACAGGTCTTATACCGCCTTGTTCACTTCCGACAACCGGGCTTAAATCGGCGTAATAAATATCTCCTCTTTTCACAATCAATTTACTCACACTCCGTCAGTTTTTCCTCACACAGCGAAAGACTTTCGTTATCCGCCTCCAAACACATTTGTGCCAGTTCAAGATTTATATCCGCCATTTCCTTATAACCTTTTTCAAGTTCGGCTACAAGTTTATTTTTATCGGATTTTTTGATTTGTGACAAAGCAATCAGGCCCCCTTTTTCAGTTTTCAAGATAACCGTTTATCAACTACATAAGGTAGTTTAATACCTTCACCGCCTTTCCGTCTTTTGTATAAATTCTTGGGATACGCTTACCTATTACGCATGACACCTCGTAGTTTATTGTTTCAAGCCACTCGGCCAAATCGTCAACGGTTACTCCTTCACGTCCGAATATGATTACTTCATCGCCTTTATCAATATTATGGACATTTGTAACATCAATCATACATTGGTCCATACAAATTCTTCCGATGATAGGAACTTTTACACCGTCAACGATCATCTTACCATGCTTTGCAAGCTTTCTTAAATATCCGTCAGCATAACCGATAGGTACTGTTGCAATTTTGGTTTTCTTATCGGTTATGTACTCTTTTCCATAACTTACCCCTCTGCCCGGTTCAACTTCTTTTATATGTGTTATTGTTGATTTTAGCGTCATTGCAGGAATTAGATCAAGTCTTGACTTATCCACTTCGTCAGACGGATACATTCCGTACAAAATAACACCCGGACGCACCATATCAAGGTGCATTTCAGGGTACATCATTATTCCGGCACTGTTGCAAATATGCTTAATCGGAATATTAAGTCCTTTTTCTTCAAGTCTGTTGCAAACATCCATAAAACGTCCGTATTGCAAAAGTGTATATGATTTATCGTACTCGTCAGATGTTGCAAAATGTGAGAATATACCTTCGATTTCAATATAAGGCAGTTTTGATATTTTTATAATTTCGTCTACAATTTCTTCATTATTTTCTCCGGCAAGAAAACCTATACGGCTCATTCCTGTATCAATTTTGATATGAATTTTCGTAACTTTTTCTTTTCTTTCAGCCTCATAAGAAAGTGCTTTTGCAAATTCATATGTGAATACACTCGGTGTTATATCAAAATTGATTAAATCTTCAACAGCTTCTTCACCGCTTGCACCAAGTATCAAAATCGGCACGGTTACGCCGCGGCTTCTAAGCTGTTTACCCTCCTGCAAAACCGCTACGGCAAGACGGTCTGCGCCGTTTTCAAGGAGCGTTTTTGCGACCTCCAAAAATCCGTGACCGTATGCGTCGGCTTTTACTACCGCCATTATTTTTGCATTCGGATTTGTTATCTTTCTTATTTCCTTTATGTTATGAGCTATTGCGTCAAGATCAACCTCTGCCCAAGTTCTTTTATCCATTGTTATACTACTCCCTTTCCGAATGAAAATCGTCCACATTGCTGTGAGAGATTTAATTCAGTTCTTATTAATTATAGCATATAGCCATTTAATTTTCTACTTGTAATATTTGTCTTAAAGCACACGGAATACACTCCATAACTTTAGACGCGGTTACGGACTCGATTCCATACTTGTCTTTGGCAATATCACCCGCCAAACCATGTATGTACACCGCCATAGCTGACGCAACGGTTTCGTTTATACCTCTTGATACAAGTGACGCAACCGTTCCGGCAAGCACATCACCGCTACCGCCTGTTGCAAGACCTGAATTGCCTGTAATATTAATATATTGTTCTCCGTCCTGACCTGTTACAATCGTATGATGTCCTTTTAAAATCAAAGTGACTCCGTTTTCCTCCGCAAACTCCTTTGCGGTAACAAGTCTGTTATCCTCAATATATTCCCTCTCAAGTCCCGTTAAACGTGACATTTCAACCGTATGCGGTGTAAATATCACAGGGCAAGTACAACTGCTTAAAGCCTTCATATTTTCCGCTACGGCATTTATTCCGTCTGCGTCGATTATAACGGGAACTTTTGAATATTCAAGCACGCTTTCAACAACTTCCGAAACATCATCACATCTTCCCAATCCCGGGCCTATAAGTACCGTATCAGCCTTATCAACTCGTTTTAAAATTTCATCAATCGCCCCCGCTGAAATACGTCCGTTTTTGTCGCTTAACGGCACTGTCATAACTTCTGTCGTTTTTGCCTCCATGGCACCGTTAAGACTGCTCGGTACTGCAAGCGTAACAAGTCCGCTGCCTGTTGTAACGGCGGTTTGTGACGACAAATATGCCGCCCCTGTCATTCCGGCAGAACCAGCTATAACAAGTACCTTACCGTAATCACCTTTCTGCGAATTGTTTTCACGTTTAGGGAAATTTGAACGCACAAATTTATCGTCAATTACGTTAATCTTCAAATTCTGTCCGTCAATTATATAGTCCGGAATTGAAATATCCTTAACCGCTACCTTCCCCACATAATCAGCCGCAGGAAACATAAGCATACCGACTTTGTAAGCCGCAAAAGTCACTGTTTTGTCAGCCTTTATACATACTCCGCAAATTTCGCCGCTGTCGGAATTAATTCCGCTCGGAACGTCAACCGCCATTATATACTTTGCGTTATCGTTAATTTCACTTATAACGTCATAACTTATTCCGCGTACAGTTCCACTTATGCCTGTTCCGAAAATTGCGTCAACAATTATGTCATACGAACGCACTATATATTTCAAATCCTCTATATCGGAAATGACATCAATGTTGATATTCATTCTCTTGATTATATCAAAATTAATTTTTGCGTCGCCTTTAAATTCATTTCCGCATACCAAATAAACCGCCACATCAATGCCAATATTGTACAGATGTCTTGCGATTGCAAAACCGTCACCGCCGTTATTGCCTTTTCCGCAAAATACCGCAACTGATTTTTCCGAAAGGTTTGCAAAGTCGTTTTTAAGTTCTTCCACACAAGCCATAGCGGCATTTTCCATAAGCACAATACTCGGTATTCCGCCGATTTCACTTGCCGCCTTGTCCACACCTCTCATTTCAGAGGCAAAACACGCTTTCATATTTTAGTCCTCCATTACAAATACATTTCTCGGATTAAATCTCTTGATTGATTCAATCATCTTTGATGTAGGCTGGAACAATACTCTGTAATTTTCACTGTCTTGGCTGTAATCAACAAAGTAAACATTACCTCTCGACTTGTCGCCCGTAACGTCAAAAGTTTTGCTTACTGTTACGTTTTTATAATCGTGATTATGCTCGTTATCATTGATATTCGCACAAATATTTATTTCTTTAAAGTCAAAGCTCGCAATTCTTTTTCTTGCTTTCTTTGACATAATCTTATCAATATCAATTTCGCTGTTTGTAAGTATATATTCGTACTCAATATTTTGCATACTCATAAGCAAATACGCACCGTACCACGCAAATGCTATAAGCACAAGTCCGATACTAAATGAAAATGAACCGAATTGAGTGCCCGAAAGTGCAGTAGCCGTTGCAAAAATAAGTAATAGCAAAGCCAGCGATACAATAATCGCCGCAAAAATTATAACTGCGATAATCGCCTTTTGTCCGCCTGTTTTTTTCTTCTTTAGTATGTATTCCAAATATATATCATTCATCATAGCAATCTGTTACCTTTCTTATATTTAATTCATTTTCTTCAACTTATCATACAGATTTTTCAATGCACGTCCGCGATGACTGATTGAATTTTTTTCTTCGTCACTGCTTTCGGCAAACGTTTTACCGAGTTCGTCAGACAAAAATATCGGATCATATCCAAATCCGTTTTCACCCTTAGGCTCTTTTGTTATCGTGCCTTTTACTTCACCCTCAGCGGTTATTTCCGTACCGTCAGGCATTATAAACGCTACCGACGTCACAAACTTTGCTCTGCGGTTTTCGTTGTCGCCGAGTTCCGTTAAAAGTTTGTTGATTCTGTCCTCGTCCGTTGCATTGTCACCGGCATATCTTGCACTTCTGACACCCGGCGCACCGCCTAGTGCCTCAACGCATATGCCTGAATCATCCGCAAGGATAGGATAATCGCAAACCATAGCAACCGCTCTTGCCTTAATAAGTGCGTTTTTTACAAACGTGTCACCCGTTTCTTCCACATCAACATCAATTCCAAGCTCTTGTTGTGATACGATTTCAATGTCAAGCGGTGCAAGAATTTCTTGCATTTCTCTTATTTTCCCTTTGTTTTTTGTTGCAGCTATTACCTTCATAAGACTGCCTCCGTAATTTAATTATTTCTCTAAATATTCTACTACATATAGCGTTTTTTTTCAAGGTCTAAATAGAAAATTACACAATTTGAGTACAAAAAATGCACTCCGTAAAGAGTGCATTTTCATGACTGTCGCCATTATTTTTACTTGCTTAGTTCTTCATCTATTGCAGCAGCTGCGGCTTTACCAGCACCCATTGCAAGAATAACTGTTGCGGCACCTGTTACAACGTCACCGCCGGCATATACATGGTCTTTTGAAGTTTTACCTGTTTCTTCATCAGCAATGATACAACCTCTCTTATTTGTATCAAGACCTTTTGTTGTCTTTCTGATAAGCGGGTTCGGAGTTTGACCGATAGCTACAACTACTGTATCTACGTCAATAACTTCTTCACTGCCCTCGATAGGAACAGGACGTCTTCTGCCACTGTCGTCAGGCTCGCCAAGTTCCATCTTGATAACTTCCATACCGTTTACCCAACCGTCCTCGTTGCCAAGAATCTTTGTCGGATTTTGAAGAAGTTTAAATTCGATACCTTCTTCTTCTGCGTGGAATACTTCTTCCGCTCTTGCAGGAAGTTCTTCCTTACCACGTCTGTAAACGATATATACATTTTCAGCGCCAAGACGCTTTGCCGATCTTGCAGCGTCCATAGCAACGTTACCGCCGCCAAGAACCGCAACATTTTTACCTACATATACAGGTGTATCGTATTCAGGGAACTTATAACCCTTCATAAGATTAATTCTTGTTAAGAATTCATTTGCACTGTATACACCGTTAAGGCTTTCACCCTCAATACCCATAAAGTGAGGCAGACCTGCACCTGAGCCGATATATACTGCGTCAAAATTCATTTCATCAAATAATTCGTCAACAGTAAGTGTCTTACCGATAACTACGTTAGTTTCGATGTCAACACCCATTTCCTTTAGGTTAGAGATTTCCTTTTGTACTATATCCTTTGGAAGTCTGAATTCAGGAATACCGTACATCAAAACACCGCCTGCTGTATGGAATGCCTCGTAAATTGTTACTTCGTAACCCTTTTTAGCAAGGTCGCCCGCAACTGTAAGTCCTGAAGGACCACTTCCCACAACTGCAACTCTCTTACCGTTTGAAACAGGCTTTTCAATTTCTTCCTTGACATTCTTCATATGCCAGTCGGCAACAAATCTTTCAAGTCTGCCGATACCGACACTTTCGCCCTTGATACCTCTTACACACTTTGATTCACACTGTTTTTCCTGCGGACATACTCTGCCGCAAACAGCAGGAAGTGCATTTGTTTCCTTAATCTTCTTATAAGCGTTTTCAAATTCACCCTTTGCAACAAATGCGATAAATTCAGGGATTTTAACACTTACAGGACAGCCTTGCATACAAGGCTTATGTTTACAGTTAAGACATCTCTGTGCCTCGTCTATTGCCATTTCCTCAGTATAACCTGTTGTAACTTCAAGGAAATTCTTGTTTCTTACATTAGGACATTGCTCCGGCATCGGATTTTTGTCCATTCTCATATTTGGCATATTAAAAATCCTCCCTTAATCAGTCTTGATGATTGGTTCTGCCTATTCTGCAGTGACCTTCTTTGCATGATTTTTCTTCATAATCCTTAAACATTCTGCCACGTTTCATAGCAGTATCCCAGTCAATCTTGTGACCGTCAAAGTCAGGACCGTCAACACAAGCGAACTTTGTTTCGCCGCCAACGATTACACGACAGCCGCCGCACATACCTGTACCGTCAATCATAACAGGGTTCATTGAAACTGTTGTAGGAATGTTGTATTGTTCTGTCAGCTTACAGACAAATTTCATCATTACAAGCGGACCGATTGCGATTACTTCGTCAAACTTTTCGCCTGCTTCGATTTCTTTTTTTAGCATATCTGTAACAAAGCCTTGATTTCCGTTTGAACCGTCGTCTGTTGCAACGATAAGCTTGTTTGAAACTTCCTTTAGTTCATCTTCAAGAATAACTAAATCCTTGTTTCTAAAACCTGTGATAACCGTTACATCGGCACCAAGATTATGAAGTTTCTTAGCCTGCGGATAAGCTATAGCTGTACCAAGACCGCCACCTATAACCGCAACCTTCTTTAGACCCTCAAGCGGTGTAGGTGTTCCCAAAGGTCCAGCAAAGTCAAGAATTTCTTCTCCTTCTTCAACCTGTGCAAGGTCCTTTGTTGTCTTACCTACGATTTGTACGATAATTGTAACTGTTCCCTTTTCTCTGTCAAAATCTGCGATTGTAAACGGAACTCTTTCGCCGTATTCATCAATTCTCAAAATGATGAACTGTCCCGGCTCTGCTTTCTTCGCAACCAATGGAGCTTCAACCTCCATTAAAAAGATTTGCGGATTAAGCACATTCTTTTTAACTACTTTATAAGCCATTATATCACCTCTTAAATTTAGTTCAATACATTAAAATATTAATACATATATGTTATCATATCATAACTTTGCTGTTTTTTCAATGATTTTACGAAAGTTTTTCGATAAAAGCTCTCATATCTTCTGCCATTTCGTCTTTAAACTCCATTATTTGACCTGTTATTGGATGCGTAAAGCAAAGATAGCACGAATGTAACATCTGTCTTTTTGCAATATTATGGTCCTCCGTTCCGTAAAGCCAGTCGCCTACAAGCGGATGACCGATATATGCCATATGCACACGAATTTGATGCGTCCGCCCCGTTTCAAGCTCCATCTCAAGCAATGTATACTCTCCGTAACGTTTTACAACTCTGTAATGTGTTACGGCTCTCTGTCCGTCAGGTGCTACAATTCTGTTTATAACACTTCCGTCGGCACGTCTTATCGATGCGTCAACCGTTCCGTCACGCTCTACATCACCGCACACGATACACATATATTTTCGTTTCAATTCTTTTTTCTGTATTTCTTCACCCAATCTTGCGTGTATGTATGAATTTTTTGCAACAGCCATAAGTCCCGAAGTATCTTTATCAAGACGGTTTACCGCACGAAAAACTCTTTCCTCGCCCTTGCTTTTGTAATAATACATCACACCGTTTGCAAGCGAATTTTCGTAATTTCCCATTGACGGATGAGTAGGCATATTCGACGGTTTGTTTATAACAAGCACGTCCTCGTCTTCATACACAATATCAAGCGGAATATCGGTAGGCACAATATTTTCGGACGCAGTGTCACGAATTGTTATTTTTAAAATATCGCCCTTTGCCGCCAAATCCACAACACGTTTGTGTTCTCCGTTTACCTGTATTCCCTCTTTGTATTTCTTTAAGTCCTTAATCAGATTGGTTGAAATTTTAAAATGCTGTTTTAAAACAGTCGTTATATTCGCTCCGTCATATTCTGACGGAATTTCATATTCAAGTACTCTGTCCATCAGTTGTTAAACCCGTTTAAAAGTCTTGTCGCATATGACGCGTCAACCATTTCCCAACCGAAGCTGTACGGTTTCATACCCGATTCAAGAAGTTGTTTATGGATTGTGTCGTATGTTTCTTTAGGCACTTTTGATGTGTATGTTTGATTTTCGATTGTGTCGTATATCATAAATTCTATCACTTCATCCTGACACTTTCCGAAACGGCAAACTCTCTGCTCCGCCTTTTCCAAGTCCTGCGACAATACCATAAGTTTTATAACCTCCATAGTCTTGTCGTTCATATCGTTATCAAAGATAAGAATTTTTTCAAGCAATTCATTATAATCGGTTACAAAACGTAAATTATACCCCTCAAGTTTGTCAAGTTCGCCAGATTCTTTTGACGATTTTTGAACATTGTCAAAAAGCTGACTTTTCAAAACAACATCGTCACACGGTGAAAATGAAATCATAAGACGCTTATCTTCATCGTGATAAAGCATAGGTGTAGGCATAAGTGCCGAGTACGAACAAGACGGACAACGGAACATATTCACCTTACCCGTAAGCAAGTCATGCTTTAAATCTTCACTGTCCTTAACCGTAATCGAGTTCCATACAGTAACTTCACTCATTTGACTGCACTTAGGGCATTTTACATTTTGCTTTAAATTAAGACTCATATTTTTATTCCTTTCTAATCATTTTATCAGCAGCAACCATTATTCCGAGTTTTGCGCTTTCGTATGTCAAACCGCCTTGCATATATGCAATGTACGGCGGTTTTATAGGTGCGTCAGCCGATAATTCTATCGACGCACCCTGTACAAACGCACCCGCCGCCATAATTACCTGTGACGAATATCCCGGCATATCCCAAGGTTCAGGTGTAACAAAGCTGTCCACCGGTGCACCTTTTTGTATTCCCTGACAAAATGCTGTAACTTTATCGGGATCGCCGAATTTTATTGATTGAATTATATCGTGTCTGATTTCGTTAGGTTTTGGATCAACCTCAAAACCGAGTTTCTCAAATACCGCCGAGCAAAGCACTGCTGCTTTTAAAGCCTGTGACACAACGTGCGGTGCCATAAACAAGCCTTGATACATCTGTCTGTTAAAACCGAGTGACGCACCTGCTTCCTTTCCAATTCCAACAGAAGTAAGACGGTATGCGCAAAGCTCTACGTACTTCTGTTTACCTGCAATATATCCGCCGGTCGGAGCAAGTCCGCCGCCCGGATTTTTTATAAGTGAGCCTGCTATAAGATCTGCACCGTATGCGGTAGGCTCTTCCGTTTCGACAAATTCACCGTAACAGTTGTCAACTATACAAATAGTTTCAGGCGAAATTTCCTTTACAAATTCTATAAGTGCGCCTATATCCTTTGCACTGTATGTCGGACGCCAGCCGTACCCCTTTGAACGCTGTATTGTAACGGCTTTTACATTCATATGAGTAAGAGTAAATTTAATCTGTTCAAGGTCAGGTGTTCCGTCATGCTTTAAATCAATCTGAACATATTTTACGCCGAAATCTTTAAGTGAGCCGTTACCCGCCTCGCCTTGTATTCCGATTACTTCTTCAAGCGTGTCATACGGCTTGCCTGTTATCGAAACAAGTATATCATTCGGTCTTAAAACAGCAAAAAGTGCGGTTGAGATGGTATGCGTACCAGATATGAAATTGTGACGTACAAGTGCGTCCTCCGCACCCATAATATCCGCATATACTCTGTCAAGCGTATCTCTGCCCAAATCGTCATAACCGTAGCCTGTCGTAGCAACAAAGTGACTGTCAGATACACGATTGTCCGCAAATGCTTTCATAACTCTAAGCTGATTTATTTCACAAATATTCTCTATATGCTTAAACTGCTCTTTGATACTCTCCTCCGCCTCACTTACCAATTTAAGCGTCTTGTCCGATATACCGAAATTATCTTTTATAAATTTATTCTTATCCATAAGTAAATATGTCCTTTCAAAGCTTTATACTAACCTATTAATTATATCACTTATAATTTTTTCCGTCAATCATTATTTATTGGTCTTGTAAAAATTGCACTAATATGGTATAATAAAAATATCTATATTAAGGAGTTGAAATTAATATGATTACTATAATAGCAAAATTCAACGTACTTAACGGCAGTGTTGACGAATTCAAAAAATGTGCTGTCAATGTAGTGCGTGACACACGCAAGGAAAAAGGCAATCTTGCGTACAAGATATACCAAAGCAGAGAAGATGCAACAAAATTTACATTCATCGAAGAATGGCTTAACGACACTGCAATAGAGCAGCATAACAATGCAAAGCATTTTCTTCAATTTCTTGAGGACATCAAACCGCTTACAGATGGTGACGTTCAAATCGAACAGCTTACAAAAGTACCGTCTGTATTTTGCTGATTGAGGGATTTATGGATATTTACGATAATAACATTAATGTACTTACAAATTATATAGCCGATGGCTCAAAAGGCTGTAATTCAAATGCAGTCGGAGTTGAGCTTGAGCATTTTGTAATTGACAAAAACGGCGATTGTGTGCCGTATATCAACGGTGTTGAAAATATAATCGAACAGCTTGCTCAAAACTTCCCCAAACACGTTTACAGCGAGGGTTTTCTTATCGGTCTTTCGTGTGATAAATACAACATCACTCTTGAACCGGGTGCACAAATTGAAATCAGTATAAAACCAACTGAAAATATTTGTGAGATTGAAAATATTTACGGCGAATTTTTATCAGTGATAAATCCGATACTTGATAAATATTCATACAGACTTACAACACTCGGTTATATGCCTAAAAACAAAGCAAAGGATATATCGCTTATCCCGAAAAAACGTTATGAATATATGAACAAATACTTTAAATCGGTCGGCACACGCGGAATAAATATGATGCGCGGTACCGCGTCTGCACAGGTATCTATTGACTTCGCCGATGAAAAAGACTGCGTTCAAAAATTCAAAAAAGCAAACATAATAAGCCCTATTCTTTCACTTATATGCGACAACGCACCTGTTTTTGAGGGCAAGCCGTTTTTGGGAAATACGTTGAGAACATATATTTGGAATGATGTTGACAATGACCGTTGCGGTATTGTTCCGACAGTGCTTGACAGTGATTTTTCATTCAAGAAATATGCCGAATACATTTACAATTCACCGGCTATACTCACTGTAAACGGTGACGATATAGAATTTACCGCCGATAAAAAAATATGCGATATTTACAAAGATACTCCTATTGACGAAAGCATAGCGGAGCATCTTCTTTCTATGTTCTTCCCTGACGTAAGACTTAAAAAGTATATTGAAATCAGACCTGCCGACAGTATGCCGATTAAGTATGTTTTAGCTTATGCAACGCTTATCAAAGGTATTTTTATGTCTGACTTTTCACTTGATGTTTCACTAAGTGCCATTACTCAGGCAAAGAACAATATAATATTAAAGGGTTATAATGCCGAAGTTTACGGGACCGACGCACATACGTTGGCTATGAAATTGTGCAGTGCAGCATATAACGCACTTGATTCAAGCGACAGAGAATATCTTCTTCCGCTTAAACAGCTTATAGACAACAAACAAACATTAAAGGAGACGATTAACCTTGCAAAAGGCAGAGGAATTTTATAAAAAACTTGTAGACGATAATTTTGCGGAAAGTCTGCAAAGCGCAAAAAAGCAACAGGAATATATCAAAACTTCAACGGCACGTTATCACGGCTATTTTGTACACACGCTTTATATGCCGAAAATGTTTACGGAAGAAATGGCGGCATACTTCAAAAAAGCCGCCGAAAGTATGTACAAAATACTTGAAAAGGTTATTCATGAATATCAAATTAATGCCGAATACAGAAACCTTTTCGGTTTCGACGAAAAATTGGAAAAGCTTATTCTTCGTCCAAATCATTATGAATGTGCCTTGCCTATCGCAAGAATAGATATATTTTTTAATGAGGACGATTTTTCGTTTAAGTTCTGCGAATTTAACGCGGACGGCTCAAGTGCAATGAATGAGGATAAGGAGCTTAACCAAGCCATTCGTCTTACAAGCACTTTTGATAAGTTTACCGAAAAATACAATGTGAGAACATATGAATTGTTTAATTCATGGGTTAAAGCATTTATGGATATTTACCGTACATACGACAGAGCGGTAGAAAATCCGCATATTGCAATAGTCGACTTTTTCGGCGGTGACATAAGCCGTGAATTTACCGCATTCCAAAAGGCATTTGAGGACAGCGGTTTAACGTGTGAAATATGCGAAATAACCGATCTTTCATACGAAAACAGCAAACTTCTTTCGCCAAGCGGCAAGCAAATCAATGCAATCTACCGCCGTGCGGTGACTTGCGATATTATGCGTAATTATGATAAAGTTCAGCCGTTTATAAAGGCTGCCGAAAATAATGATGTATGCCTTATCGGTGATTTTAAAACACAGGTTATTCATAATAAAATCGTGTTTAAGGTACTTCACGATGATATGACTTCCGCATTCCTTACCGACGAAGAAAAGCAGTACGTCAAAGATCACATTCCGTACACCGCGTCACTTACACAAGAAGAAATCGATAAACACGATGTTCTTAATACAAAGGATAAATGGGTCATAAAACCTGAAGATTCATACGCGTCAAAAGGCGTGTATGCAGGTGTTGAGGGTATGAGTGACCACGCGTGGAAAGAAGAAGTTTTGAGTAATGTTGATAATCACTACTTACTTCAAGAATACTGTACCCCATATGCAACTTGGAATATCGACATCACCCACGATGAAAATGCAAAATATAAAAAGTACAGTAATATAACGGGTATGTATGTGTATAACGGCAAACTTGCCGGTCTGTATTCAAGAATAGCCAAAAACAGCATTATTTCAACTCAATACAGTGAAATGTCACTTCCGACAATTGTGGTAAGTGAAAAATAGCACACAAAAAGGCGAACCGAAAGCGTGTTTCTCAAAAGGATGTTTCCGAAAAAAGCCGATTGAGAGAGAAATAAGTACAGTCATTGAAAAATAGCTGTACTTTTTCTTTTGCTCAAAAAAGGCTTTGAGTTAATACTTGATTAAGTCGTATCGAAATGATGCGACTTTTTTTAATACAAAAAGGAGACATACTTTTATGAAAATATATACTGAAAATTTTACGATTATACTAAACAAGCATATTACCAATACAGAGATTGACACCTATGAATTTAGAGTGCTTTGCTATCTTCTAATGCTGGCAGATGACGATGGTATTTGCTTTCCCTCATACAATACGATTGCCGAGAAAATCGGCATAGGCGAAACGAAGGCAAAGAATGTCATCAAGCGTTTGATTGAACTTGGAATTATTAAAAAGACTAACCGAACAAAAGAAGACGGCAGTGCCGGTTCCAATTTATATGTGGTGTGTGAAAAGACCACTATGCAGGTCGCAGAAAAACCTGATGAGGTTGCTTTAAGTACCACCTCTTGTGTGTCTGATAACCTACCATATGGTTGTGAAATGAATGAGGGTTGTGTGTCAGACGGCTACAATAAATACTCACATATAAATAATAATTCTTTTATTAATAACCATCTATCATCAATAAAGGATGTGATGGAACAGGCAGAAACATATAAACTCGAAGGACTAACAAAAAAAGAATTATGAAACGGCAATTGAGATTATGTTTAATTCAGAATCAATTTCAGCTTGCGGTGAAATTATTCCCCGCGAAATTGTTCGTAAGCGATTAGAAAATATAAGCTACGAGCATATCGTTTATGTCGATAATAATATGCCAAGAAAACTGGTTGAAGGAAAAGTTGAAATTCAGGTCAGAAGTCCTGTTCCCTATATCATAACTACCCTCTATAATGCGTTGCGTTATACGAAAGACGAAATTGTAAGAATGGAATATGGTGATAGATAATTATTCTTATTCCAATATCCTTCAAATTCTCGGGCCGAGAATTTGAGATTTTTCCCAGACTTAGGTCTGGGGCAAGCATAGCGTCCGGCTGTCTGCCTGCCGCGAAGCGCCTCCCTGAAGGCGCTTTTTTCTCAGGCGGAAGCCCGAACCCACTTACTATATTTTTAGTTAGGAGAGATTTATATGAAAGACAACAGAAGAAGAGATATGACATTGACAATAAGAGTTACGGAGAAAGAAAAGCAATATATAAAGAAGCGTGCAGAAAAAGCAGGCCTCTCTACTACCGATTATATAGTCAGACTTTCTCTCGAAACGCCTATCTTTATTCCCGTCAATATGCAACCGTTTTTATTGGAACTCAAGCGCATAGGAAACAACATTAATCAGCTTACAACAAAGGTAAATTCTAAGGTTTTTTCGTCGTATAATTTCCGTGAATTTATCGATGCAATCGAAAGATTAACTGAGCGTATTGGCGAAGTTGGAAGGAGGCAATGATGGCAATATTAGTTGCAATTCGTTCAACCAAACAAAGCCCGAGTGCAATGCGCGGACTCATCAATTATTGTCTTCAGGAGAAGAAAACTTTTGATATAAATTCAGATAGAAAACTTATCACCGGAGTGAACTGTATTCCTCAAAATGCTTACACTGAATTTATGACAACCAAGGCAGTATATCATCAAGAAAGAGGAGTTAATTTTTATCACTTCTCTCAATCGTTTTCTCCCGAAGAAAAAATCACACCGGTCGAGGCACATGGGGTAGCGATTGAGTTCGTAAAGAAAGCATGGCCGGGACATGAAGTTTTGGTTTGTACACACATGGATGAACCTCATTTACATTCAAATATTGTTGTTAATTCTGTAAATTTTGAGAACGGTACAAAACTTCATTTATCACCAAGCTCACTCAAAGTTTTGCGAGATTTAAATGACGAAGTTTGTATAAGTCATGGGCTTTCTGTTCTGCCGCCTTATGAGAAAGGCCGCAAAGGTATGTCTACAAGAGAATACCGAGCTGCCGAAAAAGGTCAGAGTTGGAAGTTCAGGCTTATGAGTGATATTAAATATGCGTTGGAACGAAGCGGTAACCGTAAACAATTTACAAAAGAAATGGCAAAACAAGGATACGAAATGAGGTGGACAGATGAAAGAAAAAATATAACTTTCACTTGTCCGAACGGAATGAAGTGCAGAGATATTAAACTGCACCACGATAAATTTTTGAAGGAGGCAATTGAAAATGAGTTTAAGATCAGAGAACAACTTGCAAATGAATTCCAAACTGAAGGAATTAATGGAGAAGAACTCGAGGAATATGGCAGAGTACGACAACAGCCAAGTGGAACTGAGAGTATATTCCATACCGGAGAAACAGAGGTCAGCAGAACTGAAAATGATACAGGATATGGTAGAATTTCAACCGGAACTGTACCTGCTGATAAAAACTCTGGCTACGAAAACAGAAATATCGAAAATGCCGCAAACAATGGTAGAGAACCTGCTGGACGAGAACCGGAGCATCATGAGCAACCTGATATCAACGAATGCGACTACCGTAGCGAAGATGGAGAATTTGTTGCAACAGGATGGGAAGATGAGAGACGAATATATTTCGAAATTCTCCGGAACCCTGGATACCGAAGCGACAAAACTAAGCAATCTGACGAAGAAGTTAGAGCAACACCTGTGGAAGTTCCTAGGGATTTCAGTAGGAGTGGCAACCTTATTCTCGACGCTGGTGTCGGTACTCTTACAGCTTTGGCTTCGCTGATGGATAACGACCAAGACGATAATCCTGAAGAGAAGAAAAAGAAACTCAATGCCAAGGATGCAGGTTCAAATGTTGGGTTTGCATTAGGTAGTGACATAGGTCTTGTGGCTGCTCTTATAGCAAAGGGCAAAAGACAAGATGAGGACCTAAGCGAACCCCCGACAGAAGAACCTGACGAAGTAGAAGAAATCAACAACAAACCATACGAAGAAAGTGAGGATTTAGATGAAGATGAAGGTTTTACAATGCAGATGTGAGGCAAGCGGACTTGTTCCGCTTACTGTTTTCTCCTTATATTCTTTCAAATTTTATTCATCTTAAAATTTTTCATTTAATTCATATTATAATAAAACGATGTCCTAAAAATTACACATCATATATTGTAAAATAAAGCAAAATGTGATATAATATAAGAAATATTTTAGATGAGGTGCAGAAAATGAGTAACATACCAATGGATACAAAAGTTAAATATTTGTGCGACGAAGACGGTATTTTTAACAAAGAGAGAAAATATGTTGTTCCTGAATATCAAAGAGACTACTCATGGGGCGAAGAACAGTTAAAAAGCTTTGTGGAATCTGTAAGGCGTGCAATAGACGGTGAAAAGGTTTTTATGGGAACAGTTCAATATGCAAGGGAAAACAATATTGACACCGTGTATGACATTATTGATGGTCAACAAAGAATGACTACTTTTATCCTTCTTCTAAAAGTGCTCGGGCACGATGTTACTAAGGGAAATAATGATATTTTTAAAATTAAAAATTTTAATGGTAATGACCAAAAACTTTTAGATGCTTTGAAGGGCAATTCATCAGAACAAAACAAATATGTTGAAAATCTAAAGTATTTGCAGGCTGAGTTTGAAAAAAATGATGATAAATCCAAAGACGAAATGCTTAATGCAATAATTAAAAACATCTACTTTGTTGAGCTTATCACTACAGGAATGAGTTTACCTGATGTTGTAGGAATATTTAATACAATAAATACAACGGGTCTTGATCTTAACTGTACGGATATATTCAAACTTAGATATTATGATTATCTGCACAAACAAAATAAAGACGAGCAATGGATGAGTAAAATTTGTAAGATATATGACGATATAAATGATACCGAATTTTGCAATATGTCCCATGTTCTTGATATGTATAAGTTGTGCTTAGTTGCAAAATACAATCTTAAATGGGAAAAGCTGTCTATGGGAAATGAGGCGTTTTTTGAGGAAATCCTAACAGGAAGAGAAACAAAAAAATTTAAAGACATTTTAAATTTTGATGAATTCGAAAAAATTGTATATCTTTATAAGGACTTTCATACTATGCTTTGCCGTCCTAATCAATCAACTGAGCTTATAAATGCCCTTAAAAACAAGATTGACTTTTTTGCCACAAATTTAATTTGGGAAACGCGCTATGGCTGGAGATATTGGACACTTCCCTTTGTTATTGCGTATTTTGATAAAGAAGAGAACAAAATCATAAAATATGCAAATGCACTAAGCAAGGCTATGGAGGTTACAAAATATTTGATTGTCAGCTCAGTTAATTATGATAAGGTTATAAATCCTGTACATACTTTTATGTGCAATGACATTTTGGAAAAGATAGCTACAAATGGAGAGATCACTGATATTATAAAAACAAATATCAGAGAGACCCCTTATAAATGGGACCGTGAAGAATATCCTTTGGCTAATGAAAAGGAATTTCAAAAAAGACTGCAAAAAGAATTGTTTTATAATGCTAAACGTTCGTTTATAGTTTGCCAACTTTCAGCTTTGTTAGACGAACTGAATGAAGATAATCTTGATATGGCCTTGATTAAATCAAAACTATATAATTGGAAGGATAAAAGTTCGAGATATGACATGGAACATATCTGCCCCCAAAATATTTTTAAGAACGATAAAGAAAATATTGCAGTATTTAATGGAATCGGAAATCTTGTTGTTTTTGAGCAGGACAAAAACAGAAGTGTTAAAGATGATAAATTGAAAAAAAGTGAAGTATATCCTACAAGCAAGTATGTTTCAGTAAAGCAGATTGCTATCCAAAATCCAAATATTGATTGGACAATTGATGATGTTCGAAAAAGAGCAAAAAAAGAAACTAAAAAAATATCTGATTTCTTAGGATTAGACTATAACGAGGTATAATTATGTATGCACAACAACCTAAAAAGCTTATGATTATTAATATTTTAGACATTCTGCGAAAATATACTGATGAGGACCATCGCCTGAGCCAAAAGGAAATTGTAGATATTTTAGAAAAAAAATATGATATGAAGAGCGATAGAAAATCGGTCAAAAGGAATCTTATGAATTTGATTGATTTCGGATATGACATCGAATACAGCGAATCTATCAGAAGGATGAAAAATAAAGATGGGACAGAAGAAGAAACATATATTCTTTCAGACTTTTACCTTAATCGTGAATTTTCTGAAAGTGAGCTCAGACTTTTAATTGACAGTATTCTCTTTTCAAAACATATCCCCTATAGTCAATGTAAGGAGCTAATACAGAAACTTGAAGGACTTTCCAACATTTATTTTAAATCTAAGGTAAAACACATATCAAATTTGCCTGAAAATATGCCTGTGAACAAGCAGTTATTCTACACCATTGAAATAATTGATGAGGCAATCAACAAGAATAAACAAATTTCCTTCAATTATAGTGAATATGGTATTGATAAAAAGAGGCATCCACGAAAAAATGAAGATGGAAACACAAGAGAATATATAATAAATCCATATCAAATGGCAGCGACAAACGGAAGATATTATCTTATTTGCAATTATGATAAGTACAATAATATATCACACTACAGAGTTGATAGAATAAGCAATATTAAAATATTAGATACTCCGAGAAAACCACTTAAGATGGTTGAAGGCGCTGAAAATGGGTTGAATTTACCAAAACATATGGCAGAACATATTTATATGTTTTCGGGTAAGAGTGTTCGAGTTGAAATGAAGGCAAAAAAGCATGTAGCAAGTGAAATTATAGATTGGTTTGGAACTGATGTAGAATTCAAAAACGAATCAGACGAATATATAACAGCGATTGTTCATGCTAACGAACATGCAATGAAATTCTGGGCACTGCAGTATGCTCCTTATATTACAGTGGTTTCTCCGCAGAGTCTAGCAGAAACAATAAAACACGAATTAAATGAAGCAGTTAAAAATTACGAGGAATAAAAATGAAAAAAACTGAGTTTGATAATATAATTAAAGAAAACCTTAACTTGAACGAAAAACTATTTAGGGAAGCACCATATGACTGTTACTACACAAAAGAAGTATTCAAAAAGTTTAAGACAGATATGATGAATGATGTGATTGCTCCTTCTGCCTTTAAATCTTATGGAGATGGAAAAGGCGGAGAACTTGATGAAACTGAACGCAATGTCAAAAAAATGCCACCAAAGATGGCATCTGTAGCATCATCTTCGAGGTTTGCATATCTTTCCTTAAGGTGTGGTGCGCAGACTATTGGCGGAGGTTCTGTAGAATTTGAACATCCATGCAAAATTGATGGTGTTCCGGGAATTCCTCCACAAATGGATGCATATAGCGAAAAGGGAAATATATTCGTCGAGGTTAAATGTCATGAGATTTTCGATAAACACAAAGTTGTAATGAAAGAAAAATATCAGGAAAAGATAAAAGATTTTGATATTTATATTG
>ERZ894220.238-NODE-238-length-58145-cov-9.4372_pt1 | contig 58145 bp, 52 predicted proteins | sample MGYA00380292_ERZ894220 | MGnify/ENA primary metagenome ERZ894220 (study PRJEB32331, sample SAMN06328446) | human gut metagenome | biome: human gut microbiome; feature: stool | host: Homo sapiens | collected 2014-12-05 ... | reverse complement strand
ATGTATTATGGGTTTTATTTGATATGATATTGCTCGTCCTGTTTGGAAGTACGCTTTCAAGTATCATTAGCTTTCCATTGACAACACAGGGACAGCTTTCGGCTGTAGGTACCATTGTCAGCGCAGGATATGGTTTTATATGTGGGGCTTATATGCCGATTTCAAATTTTGGTTCAGGTCTTCAGAAGGCGCTGTCTTATCTTCCGAGTACATATGCCACTTCATTGATTAAAAATCATATGCTTCACGGAGTTTTCAGAGAGATGGAGAGAAAAAATTATCCGGATGAAATGGTTGAAGCGATAAGAGACACGCTTGATTGCAATCCGGTATTTCATGGAAATGTGGTGAGTATAAATCAGATGATTGGCATTATGATGGGAAGTATAGCTGTATTTGGAATTATTTACTATGTGGTTACATTGTTGCCAGAGGGTGAAGACGGACGATAGGCTGCTCGACTTGAATTTTAAGAATGCTAGGCGATGCAGAAAAATTTATAGTAAAGGAAGCCAGACGCTAAGACGCAGTGCAGATTGTAATATTACAGTTTTGCACTGCGTCATTTATATTATGGGAGGTCAGATAAGAATGAAAGCAATCATATATACATCAAATACCGGAAGCACAGCGGAGTATGCACAATTACTGGGAAAGGAATTGAATCTTCCGGTACATAGTTTACAGCAGGCAAAAAACAAGGTGCTTTCCGGCAGTGAAATCATTTATCTCGGCTGGATTATGGCAGGAGGAATCAAAGGATATAAAGAGGCAGCAAAATTGTATAAAGTGCGTGCAGTCTGTGGTATCGGCATGGGACAGACAGGCACACAGCTAAAAGAGGTCAGGGATAAAAATGCTATTCCACAGAGGATTCCTTTATTTACGTTACAGGGGAACTTTGATGTGAAGAAACTTCATGGGGCGTATCGTTTCATGATGAATGTCATGGTTAAAACTGTCGGAAAGGGATTGGCAAATAAAACCGACCGTACGCCCGAAGAGGATGATATGTTAGATATGATGGTAAATGGTGGAAAACGAGTATCTTTACAGAATTTGAATGCAGTTACTGAGTGGTATAAAAATTTGAATTAGCAGGAGGTAAAACAGATGAAACTCTATTTTGGAAATATGGTAACAACAGTTACTACACTTATGATTGTATCGCTGGTTGGGTTTGTTGGATACTCAATCAGTAACAGAAGCAACATTAATTTCTGGGGCAGAAGGAGCCTGTTTGTTTTGGCATATGGTCTTGTTATATGCTGCTTTGCAGCGGCAAGGGACGGATTGGATAAAACAATTCAGTATACGATAGATGGAAGCTGTGATCCGGGAATATTTTCACTTGTGAGCGTTCCAAACATCGTTGGATGTGTCGGAGCTGCAATCATAATTATTGCAGCAATAGCAACACCAATTGCAAAGTCACAGCATATGCGTGAGATATGGTTTTATGTGATGTCCGGTGGAGTGATGCTAAAGATTGTAGTTATGGAGATTGCAAGAATTATACAGATGTTTTAGGAGTGTTTTCATGAGAGTAGAGACTGAAAGAATGTATCTTTATCCTTTAAGTGATGAAGAAATGCGGTTGGTTATTGAAAAAGAGTCTGATCCTGAGATGAAACAGGCTTACACGGAGATGCTTGAAGGGAGTCTTTCTCATCCTGACAACAGAATATGGTATGCAGTCTGGAATATGGAATTAAAAAATGCTCCGGGAACGATTGTCGGCGATTTCTGCTTCAAGGGTCTTGGAAAAGATGGCGTAGTGGAAATCGGATATGGATTAAGGGAAGAATTTAGACATCACGGATATATGGTAGAAACTGTAAAAGTAATTACGGAATGGGCTTTATCGATGGAAGGAGTCTGTGCTGTAGAAGCAGAGACAGATCTAAAAAATGTGGCATCGCAGAATGTTTTAATGAAAGCTGGTTTTGTGAAGAATGGAGTAATTGGAGAAGAAGGTCCCAGATTTGTTTACAGAGGAAAAGAAAATGAACGATAATCTGGCAACATAATTGAATTGGAGAAAATTAGTGATGAACAGAGATGGCATTAACAAAACAATATTTTGGTCATTGTTATACATATTCTTGTATTCTGCATGTACAGTAATCGCAAATCTATATTTGCCAAATTTATTATTGATTACTGTAGGAGTTAGCGGAATAATTTACATAATATTCAATCTGTTTTTCATCCCATATAAGAGAGAAAAGCTGTTTGTCAATGGGATTTTTGGAGCCTTGGCTGTTATGTTTGCTGGAATATGGCTTGGAAAACAGCTTGATCTTGAGAGTACGATATCTATCGGAGTTGTTGTGACTACGATGGATATTATTAGTTTTACAAAAATTGGGAAAAGAACTGTTAATGCAAAAGCTATGTCAAATAAAACTGTAGCAGCAAAGTTGTTTGTATATGGATTGGACAAGAATGATGTGCTTATACCGACTTGTGGGTTTGGAGATTATTTGTACTATGCTATGTGGATTTCAGGAACGCATGCATTAAGTTCGTTTGGAATGTCTTATGTATTTGTAGCATTTATGGTATGTGTTGGAACAATCATACAGTCAATCACCGTAAAAGTACTTGCAAAAAGAGATGGATTTAAGGGGTTCCCAGGCACGGTATTTCCTTTTTTATGTACAGTATTGGCATATTTATTATTGTATTATCAAGGCATATAAAATTACTTAGATGGAGGTAATAAGCATGAAACCACAGGAAATAAATCCTCAAGAAACAACAAGAGCAGAGGCATTTGAATTATGGATGAATTCACCAAATCCAATGGTAACTTTTTTCAAGAAAATTGATGTGACAAATCTGGTACATATTAGCAGAAAATATAAATGGAAGTTTAATATGCTGTTATGTTGGTGCATTGGCAGGGCTGCTGGTGAAGTAAAAGAATTTTATATGCTTCCGGTTGATGGAAAACTGTATAAGTATGAGAGACTGGCTGTAAATACTATTGTGAAGAATAGAAACGGAGAGGTCAGCTCCTGTGATATTCCTTATGCAGGCAATGTTATCAGACAGTCATGGACGTGTTTTAATCATTGAACCGGGAATAGGCTATAAAGAAGAACACGAACAATATTCCTTAATAACGAACTATTCTTTGATGAAGCCGGAAAGTACAAAAGATTTTATTGTTCCGGGGGACGATAGATATGAACGTGCTTTGAAAAAATTAGAAAAATATAGCTTCGATTTTTCAATTTCAGACGCAATTCATTTACTTTATGATGTACGTCAAGAGGGCGCATGGGCAACGAGAGTTTCTTTCGTGTATTCTACCAAAGAGCAAACCGTATATTATGTAGAAAATAACCATTTTGAATGTATTCAAACATTCACTTTTCCGTTAGAGCGATAAAGGAGGAACCATTATGTTACAGAAAATTTATCCACGTTCCAAAGATAAAGAAACGGTATATCTTAAAAGTGTTATCACCAACCCTAATATCATAGTGGGCGATTATACTATGTATAATGATTTTGTGAAAGAACCAAAAGACTTTGAAAAAAATAATGTTTTATATCAATACCCTATCAATCAAGACAAATTGATAATTGGGAAATTTTGTTCAATCGCGTGTGGAGCAAAGTTTATTTTCAATAGTGCAAATCATACATTATCGTCCTTATCAACATACCCATTTCCTATTTTTTTTGAAGAATGGGGATTAGACGTAAAAGACATTACAAAGGCATGGGATAATAAAGGAGATATTGTTGTCGGAAATGATGTTTGGATTGGTTATGAAGCAGTCATTTTAGCGGGCGTTACGATTGGCGACGGTGCTATTATCGGAGCGCGAGCAGTTGTAACGAAAGATGTTCCACCTTATACAATCGTGGGCGGTGTACCTGCAAAACCTATACGAAAAAGATTTAATGAGGAAACGATTGATATATTGCTCAAATTAAAATGGTGGGATTGGTCTAAAGAAAAAATAGCAAAAAATATTGCCGCTATTCAATCCGGTAATCTTGGATATTTATTATAAAGGAAACACAGACCATATTTCTCTTGATTTTTACTATCAACAATAGTACTATTGATAATAGTAAAAGGAAAGGAGAAATAATATGTCATCAATAGATTTAGTGGTGCTTGGTATCGTGTTAGAAAAACCGCAAAGTGCTTATGACATACAGAAAGATGTAGAATATCATAACTTATCAAAGTGGACGAAAATAAGTGTGCCGTCAATTTATAGAAAAGTTCTGCAATTAAAAGAAAAAGGCTATTTAGAAAGTGATATTGTAAAAGGAGATAAATTTGCTGATAAAGCGATTTACTCTATTACAGAGAAAGGGAAAGAATATTTTGAAAAGTTAATGTTTGCCTATGCTTCTCAAGATGTTCCTCTCTTATTTGATTTTAATGTGGTAATTGCAAATTTGAATAAAGTTAGTTCAAATGAAGCGATTAAACTTATTGCTCAATTAAGAGAAAGTATAAAAATCTCTGCTAAAGCTAATGAAGATTATGCAATTCAATATGCTACTATCCCACTTGTAGGGAGAACGATTTTTGAACAGCAGAAACTTCTCTATAATTCACTTTTAGAATGGCTTAACAATTTTGAAGCTCAAATGAGTAAGGAATGATGTTATGTCTGTAAAAAGTAGCTTGACGGTCATGTTTGAAGCTCCATTTTGGATTGGCGTATATGAACGATTTGACGAGGGATATTATGAAGTTTGTAAAATCACTTTTGGTAGTGAACCTAAAGACTATGAAGTTTATGATTTTTTACTAAAAAATTGGAATAGCCTTAAATTCAGTCCCCCTATCAAATCAGAAATAACAGAAGAACGAAAAATCAATCCTAAACGTATGCAACGAGAAATCAACAATCAGTTACAAAATAAAGGAATGGGAACCAAAGCACAACAGGCGTTGAAACTTCAACATGAACAAAACAAAATGGAACGAAAAGTTAAAAGTAAAGAACAACGGGAAGCTGAAAAAGAACGCCAGTATGCTTTGCGTCAAGAAAAACGAAAAGCTAAACATAGAGGTGACAAACTATAAACAGTCAAGGGGTTTTAAAAAATTTTTAAAATTGTAAAAAAAGGGTAACCTTAATAAGCCATCTGAACATACCGTATTTCAGATGGATGTAGTCAACTTTGAAGAGTTGGATTTAATGAAGCTTTTGAGTATTAAAGTCTATATCTAGCCTCTCCAATGCATAGATGACTCTAATTAGCTTCTTTGCGACATGAGTAATGGCTACTCGGTGCGGTTTGCCTTCTCCACGTTTCTTGGAGTAATAAGTTGCAAAAGATACATGGACAGATGAATCGGGAGTGGAATGGAACAAAGCTGTAAAATAGTAGAAGAGAAAAGGCAGATTATTAAACAGCTTATCAATACAGAAGTGGAGGAATAATCATGAGAATTGAACATGTTGCACTTTATGTAAGTGATTTGGAAAGTACAAAAAAATTCTTTATGAAATATTTCAGAGCAAAATCTAATGATGGATATCACAATCAGAAAACAGGCTTTTGTTCTTATTTTCTCACATTTGAGGATGGTGCACGTATTGAAATTATGAATATACCGGAAATGGCTGATTTACCGAAGAAACCAGCTCGTACTGGATATTCACATATAGCTTTTAGCGTGGGAAGTAAGGAAAAAGTGGATGCATTGACAGCAGAACTAAAAGCGGATGGTTATGAGGTTATTAGTGGACCTCGGATTACGGGGGATGGATATTACGAAAGCTGCATTGTTGTGGTTGAGGATAATCAAATTGAGATTACAGTATAATGGGAAAATGCAGGTATTTGAAAGGACAAAGACATGGCTTCTAGCAAAGAATATTTACAATTTATATTAGAGCAGTTATCTGATTTGGAAGAAATTAGTTATCGTGCAATGATGGGAGAATATATCATATATTATCGTGACAGGATTGTCGGAGGCATATATGATGACAGGTTACTTGTGAAACCGACAAAATCTGCAGTTTCTTATATGGCAACTGCGATTTATGAATTACCGTATGAAGGGGCAAAAGAGATGCTGTTAGTAGAAGATGTTGACAGTAAAGAATATTTGGCTGGACTTTTTAAAGCAATGTATGATGAATTGCCAGTACATAAATCAAACAATAAAATAATGAAGTTTTGATAAGGCATTCACCCGGAATGGGTGAGTGTTTTGCTTTCAAGTATTCAAATAACCGGGAAAATTTTTTCATCAAGAACGACCTACCATTGGTGGCAGGCACAACAGATTTATTAGAGAAAATTAAGTTTTACAAATAAGGTCGCTTACAAGTGTAAAGAAAACAGAAACTTAAATATTCACAAAGAGAAAAGGCTATGGTATAATACAGAGTACTGAATTTAGATAATTATACTGAAAATCAAAGGATTTATAGGAGGAAATAGAGAAAATGAAACTTGGTATCGTAGGATTACCTAATGTAGGAAAAAGTACTTTATTTAATTCACTGACAAAAGCAGGAGCAGAATCAGCCAACTACCCATTCTGTACCATTGATCCAAATGTGGGTGTTGTTACTGTACCGGATGAACGTCTGGATGTGCTTGGTGAGATGTATCACACCAAAAAGATCATCCCGGCAGCGATTGAGTTTGTAGATATTGCAGGCCTTGTAAAAGGTGCATCCAAAGGAGAAGGTCTTGGAAACCAGTTTCTCGCAAATATCCGTGAGGTTGATGCAATTGTTCATGTAGTACGTTGTTTCGAGGATAGCAATATTGTCCATGTAGACGGAAATATCGATCCGCTGCGTGACATTGAGACGATCAACCTGGAGCTGATCTTTTCAGACCTTGAGATCCTGGAAAGAAGAATTTCCAAAGCAGTCAGAGCAGCAAGAAATGACAAGACGATCGCAAAAGAGCTGGCACTGATGGAAAGAATTAAAGCACATCTGGAAGATGGAAAGATGGCAAAGAGCTTTGATGATATCAATGACGAAGATGAACAGCAGTGGCTGGAAAGCTACAATCTTCTGACCTACAAGCCGGTTATTTTTGCTGCAAATGTGGCAGAAGATGATCTTGCAGATGATGGTGCGAGTAATGCAGGAGTACAGGCGGTCCGTGAGTATGCAAAAAAAGAGGACTGCGAAGTATTCGTTGTATGTGCGGAAATTGAGCAGGAGATCGCGGAACTTGATGATGATGAAAAGAGTATGTTCCTGGAAGAACTGGGACTTAAGGAATCTGGTCTTGAAAAGCTGATCAAGGCAAGCTACAGCCTTCTTGGACTGATCAGTTACCTGACAGCAGGAGAACCGGAAGTCCGTGCATGGACGATCAAAAAAGGAACGAAAGCACCACAGGCAGCAGGAAAGATCCATTCTGATTTTGAAAGAGGATTCATCCGCGCTGAGATCGTATCCTATGATGACTTGATGGCATGTGGCACTTATAACGCTGCAAAAGAAAAAGGCCTGGTGAGACTGGAAGGTAAGGAGTATGTTGTACAGGACGGAGATATTATCCTGTTCAGATTCAACGTATAATATTTGTTAAAAAAGTAAGTGATAATGTATGACGAGAGACGGACAGATGTCCGTCTCTTTTGTAATGCAAGATAGTCAAAACTTACTATAGTTTACATAAAACAACCTTCTAAAATGCAGGGTTTGTACGTCAAAAGGAACAATCAGAACATTAAAATGACTGGACTTTTCATATATGAACAGCTATAATAATATCGAACGAAAGTGTAGAAAAATTTTAACACAAGTAAAAGTTTTGACACAATCTAAGGAGGAACAAAGAAAATGGCAAGATCAATGAAGACCATGGATGGTAACCATGCAGCTGCTCATGCTTCTTATGCTTATACAGAAGTTGCTGCTATTTACCCGATCACACCTTCATCTGTAATGGCTGAAGCCACAGACGAATGGGCAACACAAGGAAGAAAGAATATTTTTGGTCAGACTGTTCAGGTAACAGAAATGCAGTCTGAAGCAGGTGCAGCAGGTACTGTACACGGCTCACTGTCAGCAGGTGCGCTTACTACTACTTACACAGCTTCCCAGGGCTTACTTCTTATGATTCCTAACTTATATAAAATTGCTGGTGAACAGCTTCCGGGTGTATTCAACGTATCTGCCCGTGCAGTAGCTTCACACGCTCTTAATATTTTTGGTGATCATTCAGATGTTTACGCCTGTCGTCAGACTGGATGCGCAATGCTCTGTGAATCCAGCGTACAGGAAGTTATGGACCTGACACCGGTTGCACACTGTGCAGCACTGAAAGGTAAAATTCCATTCATTAACTTCTTCGATGGTTTCCGTACATCACACGAAATCCAGAAGATCGAAACATGGGATTACGAAGATCTGGAAGATCTCGTAGATAAGGATGCAATCAAGGAATTCCGTGCACATGCACTGAACCCGAACCATCCATGTGAAAGAGGATCAGCTCAGAACCCGGATACATTCTTCCAGGCTCGTGAAGCATGTAACCCATACTACGATGCTATGCCGGCAATCGTACAGGAATACATGGACAAAGTTAACGCTAAGATCGGAACAAACTACAAACTGTTCAACTACCATGGTGCAGAAGACGCTGAAAGCGTAATCATCGCTATGGGATCTGTTTGTGACACAATCGATGAAACAATCGATTACTTACTTGCTCAGGGCAAGAAGGTTGGCGTTGTTAAAGTTCGTCTTTACAGACCATTCTGTGCACAGGCACTTGTAGATGCAATTCCGGATACTGTTAAGTACATCAACGTTCTTGACAGAACAAAAGAACCAGGATCTCTTGGAGAACCTCTGTACCTTGACGTTGTTGCAGCTCTTAAAGGAACAAAATTCGATGCTGTTAAGATCAACTCAGGACGTTACGGACTTGGTTCTAAAGATACAACACCGGCTCAGGTTGTTGCTGTATTCGAGAACGAAGCAAAAGCTAAATTCACAATCGGTATCGTTGATGATGTAACAGGACTTTCTCTTGAAGTAGGTGCTCCACTGGTTACAACACCGGAAGGAACAATCAACTGTAAGTTCTGGGGACTTGGAGCTGACGGAACAGTCGGAGCTAACAAGAACTCTATCAAGATCATCGGTGATAACACAGATATGTATGCACAGGCTTACTTTGATTATGATTCAAAGAAATCCGGTGGTGTTACAATGTCTCACCTCCGTTTTGGTAAGAAACCGATCAAATCTACTTACCTGATTCATAAAGCAAACTTTGTTGCATGCCACAACCCGTCATACATCAACAAATACAACATGGTTCAGGAACTTGTAGATGGTGGTACATTCCTTCTTAACTGCCCATGGACAGTAGAAGAACTGGACAAACATCTTCCGGGACAGGTAAAAGCATTCATCGCTAACCATGACATCAAATTCTACACAATCGATGGTATCAAGATCGGTAAAGAAATCGGACTTGGCGGACGTATCAATACAGTTCTTCAGTCTGCATTCTTCAAACTGGCTAACATCATTCCGGAAGAAGAAGCTATCGACCTTATGAAGAAAGCTGCAAAAGCTACATACGGTAAGAAGGGTGATAAGATCGTACAGATGAACTACGATGCTATCGATGCCGGAGCTAAACAGGTTAACGCTGTTGAAGTACCGGAAAGCTGGAAGAACTGCGAAGACGAAGGTCTGTTCACACCAGAAGTTAAGGGTGGAAGAGAAGATGCAGTAGCATTCGTTAAGAATATCCAGGCTAAAGTTAACGCTCAGGAAGGTAACACACTGCCTGTATCTGCATTCAAAGATTATGTAGATGGATCTACACCGTCAGGAACAGCTGCTTACGAAAAACGTGGTATCGCAGTAGATATCCCGATCTGGCAGTCAGAGACATGTATCCAGTGTAACCGTTGTGCATATGTATGTCCGCACGCTGCAATCCGTCCGGTAGCTCTTACAGAAGAAGAACTTGCAAAAGCACCAGAAGGACTGAAAGCAATCGACATGATCGGTATGCCGGGAATGAAGTTCACAATGACTGTATCAGCTTATGACTGTACAGGATGTGGCTCTTGTGCAAATGTCTGCCCAGGTAAGAAGGGTGAAAAAGCTCTTGTTATGGGTAACATGGAAGAAAACGCTGGAGAACAGGTATACTTCGACTTTGGTACAGAAATCGAAGTAAAACCAGAAGTTGTTGCTAAATTTAAAGAAAATACAGTAAAAGGATCTCAGTTCAAACAGCCACTGCTTGAGTTCTCAGGAGCTTGTGCTGGATGTGGAGAGACTCCATACGCTAAACTTATCACACAGTTATTTGGTGACAGAATGTACATCGCTAACGCAACAGGATGTTCATCTATCTGGGGTAACTCATCACCGTCTACACCTTACACAGTAAACTCTAAGGGACAGGGACCGGCTTGGTCTAACTCACTGTTCGAAGATGCTGCTGAGTTTGGTTACGGTATGTTACTTGCTCAGAAAGCAATTAGAGAAGGTCTGAAAGCTAAAGTTGAAGAAGTTGCTGCATCAGATAAAGCCAGCGAAGAAGCAAAAGCTGCTTGCAACGAATGGCTTGAAACATACGGATGTGGAGCTACTAACGGAACAGCTACAGACAAACTTGTTGCTGCATTAGAAGGATGCGACTGCCCGACATGCAAAGATATCGTTGAAAAGAAAGACTTCCTCGCTAAGAAATCTCAGTGGATCTTCGGTGGTGACGGATGGGCTTACGATATCGGATTCGGTGGTGTTGACCACGTACTTGCAAGTGGAAAAGACATCAACGTAATGGTATTCGATACAGAAGTTTACTCTAACACAGGTGGACAGTCTTCTAAGTCTACTAAGACTGGTGCTATCGCTCAGTTCGCAGCAGGCGGAAAAGAAACTAAGAAGAAAGACCTTGCTTCTATCGCAATGAGCTACGGTTACGTATACGTTGCACAGATCGCTATGGGTGCTGACTTCAACCAGACTGTAAAAGCTATCGCAGAAGCTGAAGCATATCCGGGACCATCCCTGATCATCGCTTACGCTCCATGTATCAACCATGGTATCAAGAAAGGTATGAGCAAAGCTCAGACAGAAGAACAGCTTGCAGTTGAATGTGGATACTGGAACAACTTCCGTTTCAATCCAGAAGCAGAAGGATCTAAGTTCACTCTTGACAGCAAAGCACCAGACCTTGCTGGATACGAAGAATTCCTTAACGGAGAAGTTCGTTACAACGCTCTTGCAAGATTCAATCCTGAAAAGGCTAAAGTTCTGTTTGCTAAGAACGAAGAAGAAGCAAAAGCTAGATATGCATATCTGCAGAAACTCGTTACACTGTACGGTTCTGAAGAATAAGATTGACTTGAATGAGGAGTCAGGGACGAAAGTCTCTGGCTCCTTTTGTCGTGGCACATTCAAAAGTCTGGGAGTGGTATGTGGTGGAAAGGGACTGGCAATTTATGTATAAATAGTAATTATCTCTTGCAAAAATGAAAATTTTATAGTATGGTTGATAAAGAAAATGATGAATATTCAGCTTGATAGAGGCGCGGGATTTATCAGTACCGTCTGAGTGATATGGCAGGGAAGCCATCAGATGGGAAAGGAGAAACCGCCGAAGGAGCCGGAACCCCAACCCCGGTTTCTGGGACGATGCAGAAGATGCAGCGTACTGTCACACACGTGGAGCGCTATCGGAAGAACATTTAAGGAAGACTAAACATGCCATGAATGCGTTTTGCCGGTGCAAGCGTTATTCATGGCATTTTTATGTTTTAAAACAGGAGGTTTTTTAATTGAGAGAAAAAATGAGAAAGTTAAGCAGTCTGCTCGCAGCTGTAATGATCTGCGTAATGGCAAGTCCCCTTGTCACTTTTGCAGCGGACGCAGAGGAGTATGTACCGAAGATGTACGCCAGTATCTGGTCACTGGTTCCACCGGTGGTTGCGATTGCGCTGGCACTGATCACAAAAGAAGTGTACAGCTCTTTATTTGTAGGTATTTTAGTAGGTGGAATGTTCTATTCTGGATTTTCATTCGAGGGAACCATCACCCATATTTTCCAGGAAGGGATCGTAAGTGTGCTTTCTGACAGCTATAATGTGGGAATCCTGATCTTCCTGGTTATCTTAGGAACCATGGTCTGCCTGATGAATAAGGCAGGAGGATCTGCCGCATTTGGTGAATGGGCAAGTTCCCATATCAAGAGCCGTGTCGGTGCACAGCTTGCAACAATCATTCTTGGTGTGCTGATCTTTATCGATGACTATTTTAACTGTCTGACAGTCGGAAGTGTGATGCGTCCGGTAACGGATGCGCAGAATGTTTCCAGAGCAAAGCTTGCGTATCTGATCGATGCGACAGCAGCTCCGGTATGTATCGTTGCCCCGATTTCATCCTGGGCAGCAGCTGTTACCGGATTCGTAGAAGGGGAAGATGGATTTTCGATTTTTATTCGTGCGATTCCATATAACTTCTATGCAATCCTTACCATCCTGATGATGGTTGCAATGGTTGTGATGAAGGTTGAGTATGGTCCGATGAAGGTTCATGAAGATAATGCGAAAAAAGGTGATATTTACACCACACCGGACAGACCGTATGCAAATGCGGAGGAAGAGACAGTGGATAACTGTAAAGGAAAAGTAATGGATCTTCTGATCCCGATCATTTCACTGATCATCTGCTGTGTGATCGGAATGATCTACACTGGTGGGTTCTTTGACGGAGTCGGTTTTGTAGAAGCATTTTCAGGAAGTGATGCTTCCCAGGGACTGGTGTACGGAAGCTTCTTTGCTTTTGTGATCACAATCGTGCTGTATCTGGTAAGACGTGTGCTGAAATTCGATGAGTGTATGGCATGTCTCCCGGATGGATTTAAGGCGATGGTTCCGGCAATCCTGATTCTTGTTTTTGCATGGACGCTGAAATCTATGACAGACAGTCTTGGAGCTGCAGAATATGTAGCAGGTATTGTGGCAGGAAGTGCGGAAGGCATGGTCAATCTTCTTCCGGCAATCATCTTCCTTGTGGGATGCTTCCTTGCATTTGCAACCGGTACAAGCTGGGGAACATTCGGAATCCTGATCCCGATCGTGGTACATGCATTTGAAGGAAAGAATGAGACGATGATGATCATTGCCATCTCCGCATGTATGGCCGGAGCAGTTTGTGGTGACCACTGTTCACCGATTTCGGATACAACGATCATGGCATCTGCCGGTGCACAGTGCAATCATATTAATCATGTCAATACACAGCTCCCATATGCGGCAAGCTGCGCGGTGATCTCGTTTATCACTTATATTGTTGCCGGATTTGTACAGAGTGCATGGATCGCACTTCCGGCAGGAATTGTTATGATGCTTGCATTTTTGACCTTTATGAAGTTTTCACAGAAGAAGCAGACAGCAGCGGATTTTTCGCAGAAGAAAAATGCATAATACAGAAAATGAGGAATGGCTTTTCGGAGCTGTTCCTTTTTTATTTTCTGTCATAAAAATTCGGTAGACAAGTGACAAAGCAAATTCATTTTTACTGACAGAAAATTTATATATAGGATGAGCCTGGGATCGGGATTTAAGGAAAACATTTCCCACCAAGACCTTGTATCAAATCGAAGAAATGTGTACAATGTTATTTATGAGACTAACTACAGAACTTGGAGGAAATCATATATGGATTTAACAAAGCTTTCAGCATATGAGATCATCGAGCACAGGGATCTTCCGGATCTGAAATCAGAAGGCGCGCTTCTGAAGCATAAGAAGAGTGGTGCGAGAGTGCTTCTGATCTCCAATGATGATGAGAATAAAGTATTTAACATCGGATTCCGTACTCCGACTACGAACAGCACCGGAGTGCCGCATATCATGGAACATACCGTTCTGTGCGGTTCGGAGAAGTTCCCGACCAAGGATCCGTTTGTGGAACTGGTAAAAGGATCGCTGAATACCTTTTTAAATGCGATGACTTATCCGGACAAGACCGTGTATCCGGTTGCAAGCTGTAATGAAAAGGATTTTCAGAATCTGATGGACGTGTATATGGACGCAGTTCTGCATCCGAATATTTACAAACATGAAGAGATCTTCCGTCAGGAAGGCTGGAACTATCATCTGGAAGAAGCAGATGGAGAGCTTTCTTACAACGGAGTTGTCTATAACGAGATGAAGGGAGCCTTTTCTTCACCGGATGGTGTTCTGGACCGTATGATCCTGAATTCCCTGTTCCCGGATACCACCTATGCCAATGAATCCGGCGGAGATCCGGATGTGATCCCGGAACTGACCTATGAGGAATACCTGAATTTCCACAGAACCTACTATCATCCGTCCAACAGCTATATTTACCTTTATGGCAATATGGATATGGAGGAAAAATTAAACTGGCTGGATCAGGAATATCTGTCTGCCTATGACAAAAAAGAGGTGGATTCCGAGATCCATCTGCAGAAACCGTTTGAAAAGATGCATGATATCACAAAGCCGTATTCCATTGCAAGCAACGAATCGACAGAGGATAATACCTATCTTTCTTACAATAAAGTCATCGGAACTTCTCTGGATGAAAAGCTGTACCTGGCATTCCAGATCCTGGACTATGCGCTGCTTTCTGCACCGGGAGCACCGATCACAAAGGCACTTCTGGAAGCCGGAATCGGAAAAGATATCAGCGGTTCCTACGACAGCAGCACCTATCAGCCAATCTTCTCCATTGTGGCAAAGAATGCCAATGAAGAGCAGAAGGCGGAATTTGTGAAGGTGATCGAAGATACATTAAAGGGTATCGTGGAAAATGGAATGGACAAAAAGGCACTGGAAGCCGGAATCAATTATCATGAATTCCGTTACCGTGAAGCAGACTTCGGAGGCTATCCGAAGGGGCTGATGTACGGACTGCAGATCTTCGACAGCTGGCTTTATGATGAGACAAAGCCATTTATTCATGTAGAGGCACTGGATACTTTTGTGTTCTTAAAAGAGCAGATCAGTACCGGATATTTTGAAAAACTGATCCAGGCTTATCTTCTGGACAATCAGCATGGCGCACTGGTTACGATCGTACCGGAGCCGGGACGTACAGCCAGACTGGATGAGGAGTTAAAAGCAAAACTGCAGGCATACAAAGAAAGCCTGAGCAGAGAAGAAATTGACAAACTGGTTGCGGATACGAAACATTTACAGGAGTATCAGGAAGAACCGTCAAGTCAGGAAGATCTGGAGAAGATCCCGATGCTGACAAGAGAAGACATTTCCCGTGAGATCGCACCGATTTACAATGAAGAGATGAAGATCGCAGAGATCCCGACCGTTTTCCATGAGATTGAGACCAATGGAATCGGTTATCTGGATCTGCTGTTTGATCTTTCCGATGTACCGGAGAAGGATCTGCCGATGGTGGGACTTCTGCAGGCAGTTCTCGGAATCATTGATACGGAGCATTATGAATACGGAGAGCTCTTCAATGAGATCAACAGATACACCGGAGGAATCGGGACTTCATTGGAGCTTTATCCGGATGTGACAAAGGTCAGAGAAAAAGAATTCAAGGCAACCTTTGAGATCAAGGCAAAAGCACTTTACGGACAGATTCCGTTTGCCATCCGTATGATGAAAGAAATCCTGACTGCATCGAAGCTGGATGATGAAAAGCGTCTGAAAGAGATTCTTTCGATGACAAAGACAAGACTGCAGGATCGTTTCCTCTCCGCAGGACATTCGGCAGCAGCACTCCGGGCAATGTCTTATAAATCGCCGCTTTCAAAATTTAAAGATACGACAAATGGAATCGGATATTATCAGAACATCCGTGAGATGGAAGAACATTTCGAGGATAAGAAGGAAGAGATTATAAATAGCTTAAAAGCTTTATCTAAACTGATTTTCAGAAAAGGCAATATGATGATCAGTTACACAGCCACAAGAGAAGGACTTGCCGTTTTAGAAGAGGAGATCGGAAGCTTAAAAGAAGCACTTTATCCGGAGAGAACACCAGAAAGCAGATGCGTACTGCACTGTGAGAAGAAGAACGAAGGATTCAAGACTTCTTCCAAAGTACAGTTTGCGGCAAAGGCAGGCAACTTTATTGATGCCGGAGAAGAATATAACGGAGCACTGCAGATCCTGAAGGTGATCATGAGCTACGAATATCTCTGGATCAATATCCGTGTGAAAGGCGGAGCTTATGGCTGCATGAGCAACTTTAACCGTCTTGGCGAGGGATATTTTGTATCCTACCGTGACCCGAACCTTGGAAGAACGCTTGAGATCTATGATGGAGTTCCGGAATATCTGGAGAACTTCACAGTCAGCGAGCGTGATATGACCAAATACATCATCGGAACGATCAGCAATATCGACCAGCCGATGACTCCGGCAACCAAGGGAGACCGTTCCATGAATTTGTATATGAATCATGTGAGCGCAGAGATGATCAAAAAAGAAAGAGAGCAGATCCTTACAGCAAACCAGGAGGATATCCGTGCACTTGCAGGTGTGGCACGTGCGGTGCTTGCAAATGATCAGATCTGCGTGATTGGAAATGAAGCAAAGATAGAAGAAGAGAAAGAACTGTTTATGACAGTTGAGAATTTATTTTAAAAGGAGAATGCATGAGAGCAGATTTTAAATCAGGATTTGTAACTTTGATCGGAAGACCGAACGTGGGGAAATCCACCCTTATGAACTATCTGATTGGTCAGAAGATTGCTATTACATCGAATAAACCGCAGACCACCAGAAACCGGATCCAGACGGTGCTTACGACCGATGAAGGACAGATCGTATTTGTTGATACACCGGGAATCCACAAGGCGAAGAACAAGCTTGGAACCTACATGGTAAATGTGGCAGAGCGCACTTTAAATGAAGTGGATGTGGTGCTGTGGCTGGTTGAGCCGAGTACCTTTATCGGAGCCGGAGAGCAGCACATTGTGCAGCAGCTCGGAAAGGTGACAACTCCGGTCGTGCTGGTCATCAACAAAGCAGATACTGTGAAGAAGGAAGACATCCTTCCGTGTATCGCAAAATACAACGAAGTATACCAGTTTGCAGATATCGTTCCGGTATCTGCAAGAACCGGTGAAAATACGGACGAGCTTTTAAAGGTCATTATGAAATATCTTCCGTATGGACCGCAGTTTTATGATGAAGATACCATTACCGACCAGCCGGAAAGGCAGATCGTGGCAGAGCTGATCCGTGAGAAAGCACTGCACTGCCTGAATGAGGAAATTCCGCACGGAATCGCGGTATCGATCGAGAAGATGAAGGCGCGTAAAAAAGTAATGGACATTGAAGCAACGATCATCTGTGAGCGAGACTCCCACAAGGGAATCATCATCGGTAAACAGGGATCCATGCTGAAAAAAATCGGCAGTACGGCGAGATATGAGATCGAGCAGATGCTCGGATGTAAGGTAAATCTCCAGCTTTGGGTAAAAGTAAAGAAAGACTGGAGAGACAGCGATTTCCTGATCAAGAACTTCGGATACCGGGAAGACGAGTAAAAAATGTCAAGGTGTTTCTCTGAAAAACAGCTGGCAGATATTACGCAGTATAGCATCTGAGAATATGGGAGAACCTAATCTTAAAAGGCGTAAGAAAAAGATGAGGTGACCGAAGGATGAATCAGGAATACTGGGATCAGTTTGCAAGGACAGGACGGGTGGAGGATTATCTCTCCTACCGGGAAAAGGAAGTCTGCAAAGCGAAAACGGAGAAATACGGGGACAAATGCAGTGAATCAGTTAACAGCAATGACAGGGATGATTCTGTCGGCAGCACCGATCGGTGAATATGACAAAAGAGTCGTGATCCTGACAAAAGAAAAAGGGAAAATATCAGCGTTTGCAAAAGGAGCAAGACGACCGAACAGTCCGCTTGCAGGGGCATGTACGCCTTGTAATTTCGGGAAATTCATGCTGTATGAAGGAAGAAATTCCAACACTCTCCAGTCGGCAGAGATTGAGAATTATTTTGCAGAGCTCCGCACGGATGTGGAAGCGGCATACTATGCATTTTATTTTCTCGAATTTGCAGATTTTTATACAAGGGAAGCCAATGACGAGCGGGAAATGCTGAAGCTTCTTTATCAGACGATGCGCGTGCTGACGAAAAAGATCATTCCATTTGAGCTGGTACGCTACATATTTGAACTGAAGGCACTCAGTGTCAGCGGGGAAGGACCGCAGGTATTTCAGTGTGTCAGATGCGGGAACAGGGAACGTCCCTGTGTGTTCAGTGTGAAGGAGGGGGGGCTGGTCTGCAGTGAATGCGGTCAGAATGTCTATGACGGAATGCGGCTGAATACGTCTACCCTTTATGCCATGCAGTTCATTGTCGGGACACCGGTGGAAAAGCTCTATACCTTTACCTTAAGCGATGAAGTTTTAAAGGAACTGGGAAAGGTAATGGGGCGTTATCTGGATGTATACGTGGATCACAGATTCAAGTCACTTGAGATTCTGGAGCAGCTCACAGGGCTGAAATAACCGGAAAATTGTATATTAGATTAGAAAATAAAGACAAATTTGGCGAAAATTAGCAGGATAAGCTTGCAAAACCTATATGCAATAGGTATAATAGGTGAATCAGAGAGGAATAAATGTTATCGCGATAAGTAGCGTTGTTCTTCTAATGAAAAATAAAAAGAATGCGAGGATTAGTGTTATGGTAGAAAAGACAATGGACAAAATTGTAGCTTTGGCAAAATCAAGAGGCTTTGTATATCCGGGGTCTGAAATCTACGGTGGGCTTGCAAATACATGGGATTATGGTAACCTGGGTGTTGAACTTAAGAACAACGTAAAGAGAGCATGGTGGAAGAAATTTATTCAGGAGAATCCGTACAACGTAGGTGTTGACTGTGCGATCCTGATGAATCCGCAGACATGGATCGCTTCCGGACATCTGGGAGGATTCAGTGATCCGCTGATGGACTGTAAGGAATGTCACGAACGTTTCCGTGCAGATAAGATCATTGAAGATTATGCACATGAGCATGGAATTGATATTCCGGACAGCATTGACGGATGGTCACATGAAGAGATGGAAGGATTTGTAAAAGAACACGAAGTTCCGTGTCCGACCTGTGGAAAACACAATTTCACAGAGATCCGTGAATTTAACCTGATGTTCAAGACTTTCCAGGGTGTAACAGAAGATGCAAAGAACGTTGTTTACCTTCGTCCTGAGACTGCGCAGGGAATCTTCGTAAACTTTAAGAACGTACAGAGAACTTCAAGAAAGAAGCTTCCATTTGGTATTGGTCAGATCGGTAAATCATTCCGTAACGAGATTACACCGGGTAACTTTACATTCCGTACCCGTGAGTTTGAACAGATGGAACTTGAATTCTTCTGCAAACCGGATACAGACCTTGAATGGTTTGCTTACTGGAAGAAATTCTGTCTTGACTGGCTGTTCTCTCTTGGACTTAAGGATGAGGAAGTCCGTTACAGAGATCACGATAAAGAAGAGCTTTCTTTCTACAGCAAGGCTACAACAGACGTAGAATTCCTCTTCCCATTTGGATGGGGCGAGCTGTGGGGAATCGCAGACAGAACAGATTATGACCTGACACAGCATCAGAATGTATCAGGACAGGATTTGACTTACTTTGATGATGAGACCAATGAAAAATACATTCCATACGTTATCGAGCCATCACTTGGTGCTGACCGTGTGGTACTTGCGTTCCTTTGCGCAGCATATGATGAGGAAGAACTGGAAGACGGTTCTACACGTACTGTGATGCACTTCCATCCGGAGCTTGCACCGGTTAAGATCGGTGTGCTTCCGCTTTCCAAGAAGCTGAATGAAGGTGCTGAGAAGGTTTATGCTATGCTTAGCAAATATTACAACTGCGAATTCGATGACAGAGGAAATATCGGTAAGAGATATCGTCGTCAGGATGAGATTGGAACACCGTTCTGCGTAACTTATGACTTCGATTCTGAAGAAGACGGAGCAGTTACCGTTCGTGACCGTGATACGATGCAGCAGGAAAGAATTAAAATTGAAGATCTCAAAGCATACTTTGAGAAGAAATTTGAGTGGTAGAGATTTGAAAAGATCCGGATTTCCCAGGCTTGGGAAGTCCGGATCTTTTTGTGCGAAAAAGTTTGTTGGGGAGGTTGTGAGACAAATGGAAGTAGTCAAATTTTTTGGTGGATGGGAAAAAGTGGTATAACAGGTTGATGTGGTGAAGCAATGAAAGATAGATTTTCTGAATAAGTGATATTTATGTAGAGACTTGAAAAATTTGGAATAAAAATGGTAGATACTAGGGAGTGTAATCGTGATAGGTTGGCTAGAATGCGTGGATTTTGAGAAAAAAATTTAATTTGTGAAAATAGACAAAGAGAATGGATGATACAGTTAAAAAATAGTCAATAAAAACGATGATTATAGAGAGAAGCTATTAAATATTCTGACAAATAATAAACAATAAAGAAAATTATTTAACGCTTGACTAATTGTGACGACAATTATATAATGTGTTTAAGTTAAGGTTGGATGATGAATATGTGAGATACTTGTTGTACAGACGGCGCACACCGTTATTTAATGTACAGCATGAGCCGAAGGGGCAGGCAGAAACTCTCAGGCAAAAGGAACATATTCGGACAACACTCTGGAGAACAATATATATGTATTGTACCGAAGAAGTAGTCTGGACTATATAGCGCAAAAGTCCGGGTGATCTTTCAGGTGAACGGACAGAGGCAGACAAAAAAGATTTCAATGACGAAAACTTTTTTGCCTGTTTTTTTTGTACCCTAAAAAGCGAAAAATTCAGAAAAATATAGATACAAATGATAAAATTCTGAATTTAACGCACCGAAAAGGGAGCAAAAAAGACAAGGTAGTTGGTTCTAAGGAGGTAAAAGAGAATGAACAGAATTGAAGATGTAACAAATTACATTACTGAATGTGATGAAGAAGTAGGAAAAGCGCTGCAGTTAGAACTTGGCCGTCAGCGCAGAAACCTTGAACTGATCGCATCAGAGAATATCGTAAGCCCGGCAGTTATGCTTGCGATGGGAACTGTACCGACAAACAAGTATGCAGAAGGTTATCCGGGAAAACGTTATTATGGTGGATGCGAGGATGTAGATATTCTTGAAAATCTTGCAATCGAACGTGCAAAGAAATTATTTGGATGTGACCATGTATGTGTACAGCCACATTCAGGAGCAAATGCAAATACAGCTGTATATCAGGCGCTGATCAAACCAGGCGATACAGTTATGGGACTGAACCTGGCACACGGCGGACATCTTACACATGGTTCACCGGTAAATCTTTCCGGTATCCTTTACAATTTCGTACCTTACAATGTCAATGATGACGGTGTTCTGGATTACGATGAGATCAGAAAGCTTGCTCATGAATGTAAACCGAAGATGATCGTAGCAGGAGCTTCGGCTTATCCAAGAGAGATCCGTTTTGATATTTTTGCAGATATCGCAAAAGAAGTTGGAGCTTATCTTTTCGTAGATATGGCACACATTGCAGGTCTTGTTGCAGCAGGACTTCACCAGAGCCCGGTTCCTTATGCTGATGTAGTTACAACAACAACACATAAGACACTCAGAGGACCTCGTGGTGGAATGATCATGTGCAAGGAAGAATATGCAAAAGCGATCAACAAAGCAATCTTCCCGGGAACACAGGGCGGACCTCTGATGCACATTATCGCAGCAAAAGCTGTATGCTTCGGAGAAGCATTAAAACCGGAATTCAAAACCTATCAGGAACAGGTTGTCAAGAATGCAAAAGCACTTGCAGAAGCCATGGTTGAAGAAGGATTCAACCTTGTCAGCGGTGGAACAGACAACCATCTGATCCTTGTAGATCTTCAGAACATGAACATCACAGGAAAAGAACTTCAGAACAGACTAGATGAAGTTTACATCACAGTTAATAAGAATGCAGTTCCGAATGATCCTGCAAGCCCGTTTGTAACCAGTGGAGTTCGTATCGGAACACCGGCTGTTACAACAAGAGGTCTGAAAGAAGAAGATATGAAGACCATCGCAAAATTAATCAAGATGACCATTACAGACTTTGATACCAAAGCAGATGAAATCCGTGCTGAAGTTACAAAGATCTGCGATAAATATCCACTTTATCAATAGGAGGAAAGAAAGATGGAATTAAAGACACCACTCTATGAGGCTCATGTAAAAGCAGGTGGAAAGATCGTACCGTTTGCCGGATACCTTCTTCCGGTTCAGTATGAGACAGGCGTGATCAAAGAGCATATGGCAGTTCGTACCCAGGCTGGACTTTTTGATGTATCTCATATGGGTGAAATCCTTTGTGAAGGAAAAGATGCTCTTGCCAATCTGCAGCACATCCTTACAAACGATTTTACAAATATGGTAGACGGACAGGCAAGATACAGCCCGATGTGTAATGAGAACGGCGGAACCGTTGATGACCTGATCGTATATAAAAAATCAGATGACCACTATTTTATCGTAGTAAATGCAGCAAACAAAGATAAAGATTATCAGTGGATGCTTGCACATCAGTCAGGAGAGGTTACATTTACAGATGTATCCGATCAGTATGGACAGATCGCCCTTCAGGGACCGAAAGCGATGGAAATCTTAAGAAAACTTACAACAGAGGAAAATATTCCGAAGAAATATTATCATGCAGTATTTGACGCAGAAGTTGCCGGAATGCCTTGCATCGTATCCAAGACAGGATATACCGGTGAAGATGGAGTAGAAATCTACCTGGCAAGTGATCTTGCAGAAAAGATGTGGGAGACACTTCTTGAAGCAGGAAAAGAAGAGGGACTGATCCCTTGTGGACTTGGTGCACGTGATACACTTCGTATGGAAGCTGCAATGCCTCTTTACGGACATGAAATGGATGATGAAGTATCACCTCTTGAAACAGGCCTGAACTTCGGTGTTAAGATGAAAAAAGACGAATTCATCGGAAAGAAAGCCATGGAAGACAGAGGAACACCAAAGATCGAAAGAATTGGTCTTAAAGTAACAGGAAGAGGAATCATCCGTGAACATCAGGATCTGTATGTTGGAGATCAGAAGATCGGACATACAACATCCGGAACACATTGTCCTTATCTTGGATATCCGATCGCTATGGCACTTGTTGATGCCGGAAGCGTAGCAGTTGGTGACAAGGTAGAAGCTGATGTACGTGGAAGAAGAGTGGAAGCAGAAGTTGTGCAGCTTCCGTTCTATAAGAGAGCAAAATAAAAAAATAATAACGAAAACAGATTAACAGGCCGGTCGCGGAAAAAGCGATAGAGAGTGTTTGGAAAAGGCGGCCGGCAGTTGAAAAGAAAAGGAGATTAAAATCATGGAAGTTAGAGCAGAATTAAAATATACAAAATCACACGAATGGGTAAAAGAAGAAGGCGGAGTCTGGACAATTGGTCTTACAGATTATGCACAGTCAGCACTCGGTGATCTCGTATTCGTAAATCTTCCGGAAGTTGGAGACAGCGTAGAGGCCGGAGAAGTATTTGGAGATGTTGAATCTGTAAAAGCGGTATCAGATGTATATTCACCGGTAACAGGAGAAGTTGAAGAAATCAACGAAGAACTTCTTGACGCACCGGAAACGATCAATGGCGCTCCATATGATGCATGGTTCATCAAAGTAAAAGATGTATCCGGAACAGAGGAACTTCTTTCAGCAGAAGAATATGAGGCATTTGTAGCAAGTGAAGAATAATCAGGGAAAGGCGGTGGACCATTCATGGGAAGCTATGTACCGAATACAAAAGAGCAGCGTCAGGAAATGCTGAAAGAGATTGGGTTTCAGTCAATTGACGATCTGTTCGCACACATTCCGGCAGAAGTAAAGATCCAGGGCGGTCTTAATATTCCGGAAGGAAAAACAGAATTAGAAGTACGTCGTGATATGGAAAATATTGCTGCAAAGAATCAGATCTTTAAGACGATTTTCCGCGGCGCAGGTGCTTACCGGCATTTTATTCCGGCAACAGTAAAGAGCGTGATTTCAAAAGAAAATTTGTTAACTGCATATACTCCTTATCAGGCAGAGATCAGCCAGGGAATCCTGCAGTCGATCTTTGAATATCAGACCATGATCTGTGATCTGACAGGAATGGATATTTCCAATGCCTGCGTATACGATGGCGCAGAAGCATCCGCAGAAGGTGTGGCAATGTGTCGTGACAGAAAGCGCAGCAAAGCACTTGTTTCAGCTACCGTGAATCCATATGTTCTTGAGACGATCAAAACATACTGCTTCGGAAATGAAATGGAAGTAGAAGTGATTCCGGAAAAAGACGGACTTACAGATATTGAATATCTGAAGGAACATGTAGATGCACAGACAGCATGTGTACTGATCCAGCATCCGAACTATTACGGTAATCTGGAAGAAGCAGCCGAGATTGGTGAGATCACACATGGAGCAGGGGCAAAATATGTAATGAATGTCAATCCGATTTCTCTCGGTGTAGTAAAGACACCGGCAGAATATGGAGCTGATGTGGCAGTTGGCGAAGGACAGCCACTTGGACTTTCTATTGCATTCGGCGGACCATATCTTGGATTTATGGCTGCAACACAGAAGATGATGAGAAATCTTCCTGGACGTATCGTTGGACAGACAGAAGACCACAATGGAAAGAAAGGTTATGTACTTACTCTTCAGGCAAGAGAACAGCATATCCGTCGTGAAAAAGCATCCAGCAATATCTGCTCAAACCAGGCACTCTGCGCACTTGCAGTAGGCGTTTATCTGGCAACAATGGGCAATGAAGGAATTAAGAAAGCAGCAACACTTTCAACTTCAAAAGCACATTATCTTTCAGCAGAACTTGCAAAGGTTGGATACCAGACCGAGAACAAAGGAGAATTTTTCCATGAATTCGTAACTGTATCAGAGGTTCCGGTCGCAAAAGCACTTGCAGCACTTGAGGAAAAAGGAATCCTTGGAGGATTTCCGCTTGATGAACACAGAATTCTGTGGTGCTGTACAGAAGTGAATACCAAAGAAGAGATGGACGCAGTTGTTCAGATTCTGAAGGAGGTGCAGTAATGTTAATATTTGAAAAAAGCAGACCTGGAAGAGGTTGCGATTTACTGCCAGAATGCGATGTAGAAGTAACACTTCCACAGGAAAAAGATAAAAGAGAGAAAAAACTTCATCTGCCAGAGCTTTCTGAGATTGAACTGAGCAGACATTATACAGAGCTTGCAAAGAAATCACATGGTGTGAATGATGGTTTCTATCCACTCGGATCTTGTACAATGAAATACAATCCGAAGATCAATGAAGATATGGCAGCACTTCCGGGATTCACAGAGATCCATCCACTGCAGCCGGCACATACGGTACAGGGATGCCTGGAAGTCATCAAAGAATCTGAAAATCTGCTCTGCGAGATCACGGGTATGGATCGTATGACATTCCAGCCGGCAGCCGGTGCTCACGGAGAATTTACAGGGCTTCTTCTGATCAAAGCATATCATAAGAGCCGTGGAGACGAAAAGAGAAAGAAAATCATCGTTCCGGACTCTGCACATGGAACCAACCCGGCAAGTGCGGCAATGGCAGGATTCCAGGTAGTCAGCATTGAATCTGCACCGGATGGTGGTGTTGATCTTGAAAAATTACAGGAAGTATGCGGAGAGGATACAGCAGGACTTATGCTTACCAATCCAAATACGGTAGGACTTTTTGATAAGAATATCCTGAAAATCACGGAGATCGTTCATAACTGCGGCGGACTTTGCTATTATGACGGAGCAAACTTAAACGCAGTTATGGGAACTGTTCGCCCTGGAGATATGGGATTTGATGTGATCCATCTGAATCTTCACAAAACCTTCTCAACTCCGCACGGTGGCGGTGGTCCTGGAAGCGGACCTGTTGGATGCAAGAGCATGCTGGTTCCGTTCCTTCCATCTTATGTAGTAGATGGGGAAGAAGAACTGAAATTTGTAAAAGAACCACAGAGCATCGGTGAGATGAAGAGCTTCTATGGAAACTTTACAGTCATCGTAAAAGCACTTACCTATGTGAAGACACTGGGACGCGAAGGTATTCCGGAAGCGAGCCGGAATGCAGTTTTGAATGCAAACTACATGATGAACAAACTGAAAGACCTTTATACAATGGCGTATGATGAGGTATGTATGCATGAATTCGTAATGAGTCTTGCAGATCTGAAAAAGAAAACAGGAATTTCTGCAATGGATATTGCAAAAGGACTTCTTGATAACGGTATCCATCCACCGACAATGTACTTCCCGCTGATCGTTGAGGAAGCACTGATGGTAGAGCCGACAGAGACAGAGTCCAAAGAAACTCTGGATGAAGCAGTAGAGGTATTACGCAAACTGTATGAAATCGCAGAAACAGATGCCGAACAGCTTCATCAGGCTCCTGTTACAACACCGGTTACAAGAATGGATGAGGTTGGAGCAGCAAGACATCCATATCTGCGATACGAATGGCAGGACTAATAAGTTATAGCTTAAAGCGAGGGAAAAACTATGATTGAAAAGATTACTTATATTGAAAGCAATCAGTTCAGTCCATATAGAAATCTTGCAGTGGAGGAGTATTTGCTCCTCCACTGCGAGGATAAAGAATGTATTCTTTATCTGTGGCAGAATCAGAATACAGTTGTTATCGGACGGAATCAAAATGCTTGGAAAGAATGTAGAACAACAAAGCTGGAAGAAGAAGGTGGTCATCTTGCCAGGCGTCTGTCAGGTGGCGGAGCTGTGTACCATGATCTGGGAAATATGAACTTCACATTTCTGATCAATAAAGAAGAATATGATCTGGACCGGCAGCTTCAGGTATTCATTGGAGCGATGGAGATCCTTGGATTGAAGGCTGAAAAATCCGGGCGTAACGATATCCTGATCGATGGAAAGAAATTCTCAGGAAATGCGTTTTATGAGCAGGAAAAACATTGCTATCACCATGGCACGATCATGGTAGGAGTAAACATGGAAACCTTATCCAGATATCTGACTGTATCAAAGGATAAACTGAAATCAAAGGGGGTTGATTCGGTAAAATCCAGAGTGACAAATTTAAGAGATTATCTTCCGGAGCTTACAATGGAAGAACTGAAGGTGGCACTTAAGCAGTCTTTTGAAAAGGTATACGGATTAAAGGTACGTGATAAAAAAATAGAAGACCTTGATACCGGAGTAATTGCAGAAAGAGAGAAATTTTTCTCTTCATGGAACTGGCTCTATGGCAGAAAAATTGATTTTCAGTATGAGCTTTCCCACCGTTTTGGATGGGGAGGGATTACACTTCAGTTTGCAGTAGAATCAGGAAAGATCAAGGATGCAATTGCATGGTCGGATGCACTGAATCCGGATTTCATACATACACTTCCAAAGTATCTGAAAGGACTGAAGTACAGAAAGGAAAGTATCTGTACGGAATTGGGGCTGTTCTGGTCAGATGATCCACAGGAAGAAGAGATGATGAAAGACATTATCGAATGGATTCAGGGCGAGGAACTGTAGGAGGATGAAATAAAATGAGCGAGAAGTTTGATGTAGTAGTAATTGGAGCCGGTCCGGGAGGATATGTGGCAGCAATCAAATCTGCGAAGCTTGGAATGAAGACCGCAGTGATCGAAGAGAGAGAAGTCGGGGGAACATGCCTGAACAGAGGATGTATTCCGGCAAAAGCAATGATTCATGCATCGACATTATATCGTGAAATCAAAGAAGCGGACCGCTTCGGAATTTCAGCATCAGATGTTACTTATGATTTTGAAAAAATTCTGGAATATAAGGAGCAGACAACCGGACAGCTTGTTCAGGGAGTAGAACAGCTCCTGCAGGCAAACGGCGTAACAAGATATTATGGAAAAGGCACACTTTTTGAGGGGAAAAAAGTTAAGATTACAGGGAATGAAGAACAGTCTGTCGAAGCAGAGAATATTATTCTGGCTTCTGGTTCCAAACCACTGATTCTTCCGATCCCGGGAATGGATCTTCCGAGAGTTCTGACAAGTGATGAACTCTTCAAGATGAGAGAAGTTCCAAAGAGTCTGGTTATCATCGGTGGCGGTGTGATCAGTGTAGAATTTGCTACCGTATATTCCGCACTTGGATCTAAGGTTACCATTCTTGAAGCAATGCCGCGTCTGGTTCCAAATATGGATAAAGAGATCGCACAGAACCTGAAACTGATCCTGAAGAAACGTGGCGTAGAAAGCCATACATCAGCAGCAGTACAGGGTGTGCATATGGAAGGGGATACCTGCGTATGTACCTTTGTCGAAAAAGAAAAAGAACAGACTGTAGAAGCAGAATATGTTCTGTGCGCAGTCGGAAGATGCCCGAATACCGACGGATTATTTGCAGAAGGTGCTGCTCCGGATATGGAAAGAGGACGTGTTCTTGTAAATGATAAATTCGAAAGCAGTATTCCGGGAGTCTATGCGATCGGTGATCTGATCTTTGGCGCACAGCTTGCCCATGCAGCAAGTGCACAGGGAATCGTTGTTGCAGAACAGCTGGCGGGAAAAGAACCTTCTGTGAATCTGGATGTGGTTCCGGGATGTGTTTATACAGATCCGGAAATCGCATCAGCAGGTATTACAGAAGATGCAGCCAAAGAACAGGGAATCAAAGTGAAGACTGGCAAATTTATCATGAGTGCCAATGGTAAATCTCTTATTACAAAAGAAGAAAGAGGATTTATCAAGATCGTGGCAGATGAAGAGACAGATGTGATTCTCGGAGCACAGATGATGTGTGCAAGAGCCACAGACATGATCGGTGAATTTGTAACTGCGATCGCAAATAAAATGACGGTTGCACAGCTTTTAAAGGGAATGCGTGCACATCCGACGTATAACGAAGGAATCGGAGAAGCCCTGGAAGAAGCAGAGGGTGGAGCGATCCACGTTGTACCAAAGAAAAAGAAATAGAACTGTACAGCAGTAAAGGAATATGATAAAATATTCAGATATCAGCATATGCTGAAAAGTACAAAAAGGAAAAGTAAATCATGTTATACGAAGAAGCAAGGGTATATTTGGATCATGTATCGAAATACGGAAGTGTACTTGGCTTAGATAGTATAAAGAGCTTATTGGGTGAGCTTGGGAATCCGCAGAAAGATTTGAAATTTATACATATAGCCGGGACTAATGGAAAAGGATCGATTCTCGCCGGACTATCCGGTATCCTGCAGCAGGCTGGATACCGGACCGGAAGATACTGTTCTCCGACCGTGATGGGATATATGGAACGATTTCAGGTTGATGGCCAATGGATGGCGGAGGACGAGCTCGCCCCTTTTGTATCTCAGGTGAAAGAGGCAGCAGAAAAAGTAGAAGAAAAAACGGATCTCACCGTAACCGTTTTCGAGATGGAAACGGCGATCGCGTTTCTCTATTTCAGGGAAAAACAGTGTGATTATGTTGTTCTGGAAGCCGGAATGGGTGGGCTTCTTGATGCGACAAATGTAATAGATACTACTGTTTTGAGTATTTTTGCATCGATCAGTATGGATCATATTGGTGTACTTGGAAATACACTGGAAGAAATTGCGGAAAACAAAGCCGGGATTATAAAGCCATCCTGCCAGGCGGTGGTGACAGCGCCGCAGAAACCGTCTGTGATCCGAATTTTACAGGAAAATACAGAAGAATGTGGCTGACAGATCCGGATTGCGCATCCGGAAAAGGCAAAAGTGAAAAGAGAATTGATGGATGGTCAGATTTTTTCTTATGAGGAGTATGAGGACATTCATCTGAATCTGATCGGAAGATATCAGATCGACAATGCAGTGACGGTATTGGAGGCTGTGAAAGACCTGAATGAGAATGGAGCGGTTATTCCGGAGGATGCGGTAAGAGCAGGATTTGCAAAAGTAATCTGGCAGGGAAGATTCCAGGTTCTTGAAAGAGAACCGTTGATGATCGCAGATGGCGCACACAATCAGGATGCAGCGCTTAGGCTTGCAGAAAATGTGAGAACCTATCTTGCAGGAAGACGGATCATCGGAGTGATGGGTGTTTTTAAAGATAAAGAGTACCGGAAAATGGCAGAGATCATGGCACCGTATCTTACGAAAGTGTATACGATCGATCTCCCGAATCGGGAGCGGAGTCTGGCGAAAGAAGAACTGTGCAAAGTATTGGAAGAAAATGGAGTACAGGCAGAACCGGCAGAAGGAATCCGGGAGGCACTTACAGCAGCAAAAGCAGACTGTAAAAGGGATGATGTGGTTCTGAGTTTTGGTTCCCTGTCTTATCTGGGGGATGTGATTCGGATTTGCAGGAAAAGGAAATAGACTGAGAAAAGAAAGAGAGAACATTATGGTAGATCATAAAAAAGTAGAACAGGCAATCCGGCTTTTGCTGGAGGGAATCGGTGAAGATCCTGACAGAGAAGGACTGGTTGAAACACCGGACCGGATTGCAAGAATGTATGAAGAAATCTGTGGCGGAATGAATGAGGATGCAGCGGAACACCTGAAAAAGACATTTACAGCAGAAAATAATGAAATGGTTGTGGAAAAAGATATTACATTCTATTCCATGTGCGAGCATCATATGCTGCCATTTTACGGCAAAGTTCATATTGCCTATATTCCGGATGGAAAGGTAGTGGGACTTAGCAAGCTTGCGCGTACTGTGGAAGTATTTGCGAGAAGACTTCAGCTTCAGGAACAGATGACAGCACAGATCGCGGATGCCCTGATGGAGAATCTTCGTCCAAAGGGAGTGATGGTACTTGCCGAGGCCGAGCATATGTGTATGACCATGCGTGGAATCAAAAAGCCGGGAAGCAAGACGGTCAGTGTTGTTACAAGAGGTGCATTTGAAGAGAATGAAAAACTGCAGAACATGTTTTTCCGTATGATAGGTTAGTGCGATGGAAATAAAACGAAAACTGGAAGAGCAGAGGAGGATGCAGAGAGTCTGGAAAATATATGAGCATCCTCTTTTTGAAGAGGGACTGGCAAAGAATAAAGATGCAGAAAAGGAAAGAAAATTCTGCCATCATGATATGAATCATTTTCTGGACGTGGGACGTCTGATGTATATTTTTTCGATGGAGCGTGGATATGCCCTTGGAAAAGCAGAGATTTATGCGGCGGCATTACTTCATGACATCGGGAAATGGCAGCAGTATAAGGCGGGAATCCCCCATGAAATAGCGAGTGCTGAAATTGCAAAAAGGATTCTGGAAGAGACTGGATTTACAAAGGCGGAGTCGGACAGGATTCTTTTTGCAATTTTAAGCCACCGGGGCAAAGCGCAAGAGACAGAAAATGCAGGGCAGGATAAGCGGCAGTTTGCAGAGCTCCTTTATGATGCAGATAAGATTTCCCGCGTGTGCTACGCGTGTCCGGCTGAAAAGGACTGCAACTGGAGCAGGGAAAAGAAAAACCAGAAGATCATCTGGTAGAAAACGAGGAACGAAAATGAGAATTGGAAATAAAGAATTTGACACAGCAAAACATACTTATATAATGGGAATCCTGAATTTGACACCGGATTCTTTTTCAGACGGGGGAAAGTGGAACGGTTATGATGCGGCAATGCGTCATGCAGAAGAACTTTTAGAAGGCGGAACCGATATCCTGGATATCGGAGGAGAGTCTACAAGACCAGGACACCTGCAGATCACATCGGAAGAAGAGATTGCAAGAACTGCACCGGTGATCGAAGCTGTCAAAAGGAATTTTGATGTGCCGGTTTCGATTGATACTTATAAAAGTGATGTGGCAGAGGCGGCACTTCAGGCAGGGGCAGATCTGGTGAATGATATCTGGGGATTCCAGTACGATGAAAAGATGGCAGGCCTTGTGAAAAAATATGATGCGGCATGCTGTCTGATGCATAATAAAAACGAAGCAGTGTACAAGGATTTCCTGAGGGATATGTATGCAGAACTGCAAAAATGTGTAGATACCGCGAAGGCAGCCGGGATTGAAGATGACCGGATCATGCTGGATCCGGGGGTTGGATTTGGAAAGACCTACGAGATGAACCTGGATGTGATGAAGCATCTTGAGCTTTTTAACGGACTTGGATATCCGATGCTTCTTGGAACTTCCAGAAAATCCATGATCGGTCTGACACTGGATCTGCCGGTAACAGAAAGAGAAGAAGGAACTCTTGTCACGACCGTGATGGCAGTACAGAGCCATTATGGATTTGTGCGCGTTCATGATGCTGAGAAAAACCGCAGAGCGATCAAGATGACAGAAGTGATTCTGGCAAGAGAGTAAGCAGGAGAAAAAGATGGATCAGATAAAAATTGAAAACCTGGAAATATTTGCAAATCATGGGGTGTATCCGGAAGAAAACAGACTGGGACAGAAGTTTCTGGTTTCCTGTATTTTATATGTGAATACACGCAAGGCGGGAAAAACGGATGACTTGGAAGCGTCTGTGAATTACGGAACCATTTCCCATCTGATAAAAGAAAAGATGGAAGAGAAGAATTACAGGCTGATCGAAGCAGTAGCAGAGCAGCTTGCAGAAGAGATCTTATTATTTGATGAGAAGATCCGGAAAGTCATGGTGGAAGTAAAGAAACCATGGGCACCGGTAGGACTGCCGCTTGAGACGGTTTCCGTGAAGATTGAACGTGGCTGGAATGAAGCGTTTATCGCACTCGGATCGAATATGGGTGATAAGAAAAAATACATTGAGAATGCGGTAGAAGAGCTGAAAAAAGAAAGACTTTGCAGAGTCCTGAAGCTATCGAAGCTGATCGGAACCGAGCCATATGGCGTGACGGATCAGGATGAGTTCCTGAACGGGGCACTGAAAATGGAAACACTGCTTACCCCGCATGAGCTTCTGGAGCTGCTACACCGGATTGAGCAGGAAGCCGGAAGAAAGCGGATCCGCAGATGGGGACCGAGAACACTGGATCTGGACATCATTTTCTATGGGGATCAGATCATTGAAGAGGATGATTTATGTGTACCACATATCGATATGCAGAACAGGGAATTTGTGCTTGGACCAATGTGTGAGATCGCACCGCATAAACGGCATCCTGTTTTGAAGGAAACGATGACGGAAATGCTTGTAAAGTTAAAGGGTAATAATTGACTTATTATCGGGCGAGGATTATACTGAAAGTATTGTGGGGAATCCCAACTGAATTGAAGAGAGGTATAGAAATGGAAGAAAAAAAGAATCTCTGGAGCTCTTATGATGAAGCTGCCAAAAAAGAACTTCATGAAATCAATGAAAAGTACAAAGCCTGCCTGGATGCCGGAAAGACAGAGCGTGAATGCGTAAAGCTTGCGGTTGAGATGGCGAAAGAAGCAGGATATCAGGATATCAAAGATGTTCTGAAAGAAGGAAAGAGCCTGAAAGCAGGAGATAAAGTATATGCGGTATGCATGGAAAAAATGCTTGCCATGTTCCGTATGGGCGAAGAACCGCTTTCAAACGGTATGAATATCCTTGGAGCCCATATCGATTCACCACGTATTGATGTAAAACAGAATCCATTATATGAAAGTGAAGGAATGGCTTATCTGGATACACATTACTATGGCGGAATCAAAAAATACCAGTGGGTAACAGGACCGATGGCACTTCATGGTGTTGTTGTGAAAAAAGATGGAAGCGTAGAAGAAATCAGCATTGGGGAAAAAGAGTCTGATCCGGTATTTGTTATTACAGACCTTCTTGTTCATCTTGCAGCAAACCAGATGTCAAAGAAAGCAAGTGAAGTGATCGAAGGAGAAAAGCTGGATCTTCTGATTGGAAACAGTCCGCTTGATAAAGCGGAGGGACTTGATGAAGAAGAAAAAGAAACGATCAAGGCTAACGTACTTCATATTTTAAAAGAGAACTATGGAATCGAAGAAGAAGATTTTGCATCGGCTGAACTGGAAATTGTTCCGGCCGGAAAGGCAAGAGACTGTGGATTTGACCGCAGCATGATCCTTTCTTATGGACAGGATGACAGAGTCTGCGCATTTACTTCTCTGTTCGCTATGCTGGATGTGGAAAATGCAAAGCGTACAGGATGCTGTCTGTTAGTAGATAAAGAAGAGATCGGAAGTGTCGGAGCAACTGGAATGCATTCTCGTTTCTTTGAAAATACAGTTGCAGAGCTTGTTGCACTTACAGAAGGTGAATCTGAACTGAAGGTACGCCGTGCACTTGCTAATTCAAGAATGCTTTCTTCTGACGTAAGTGCTGCTTATGATCCGATGTTTGCAGAAGCATTTGAAAAGAGAAGTGCCGCTTTCTTTACAAAGGGACTTGCATTCAATAAGTTTACAGGAAGCCGTGGAAAGAGCGGATCCAATGATGCAAATGCAGAATATCTTGCAAGACTGCGCAAGGTGATGGATGATGCAGGTGTTACTTACCAGTTCGCAGAACTTGGTAAAGTCGATGTAGGCGGCGGCGGAACCATCGCATATATTATGGCAAATTATGGTATGGAAGTGATCGACAGCGGTGTTGCTGTACTTTCCATGCATGCACCTTATGAAGTCAGCAGCAAAGCTGATGTGTACGAAGCAGTAAAGGGATACAGAGCATTCCTTCTGAATATGTAAGAGATGAAAAGAACTCAGGCAAAACAAAGGATACAGTCCGGTTTTGCCTGAGTTTTTTTCTGATAATAACAAAATTTCTAGTATATAAAAGAAATTTGATTACGGAGATTTTCTTTATAGATAATATGAAGTGACCTCACATTTGTAGCAACGTGGATTTACCTGTATACTAGAGTTTGATAAGAACAAAGGTAACAGGAATTACCACATACAAAAGGAGATCACTCATATGAAAAGAATACTAAAAATCGGCATGGATGTCCATACCACAAATTACACATTATGCGCAATGGAACCAATCATCGGTGAGGATGACCGCGTATTCGCAACAATCAAGGTAACACCGGATTATAAAAATATTTTGATGTTTATTGAAAATCTGAAAATGAAACTAGGATTGAACGATGAATACGATATCCAGTGTGGATACGAGGCAGGATGTCTGGGCTATTCGCTCTATAACCAACTGACGGCCGCAGGCGTAAAATGTGTGATACTTGCACCAACAACAATGCTTACACCTCAAGGTGTGAGAATTAAGACAGATATGCGAGATGCATATATGATTGCCCAGTGTTTGTCATATGGTGGTTATCATGTTGTTTATATTCCGACAGAGACCGATGATTCGGTAAAAGAATATCTTCGCATGAGAAACGATCATAAGCTTGCGTTAAAGAAAATCAAGCAGCAGATCAACGCATTCTGCATCAGACATGGATGTTGCTATGATGGGACAAAATGGACCCTAGCACATCTGAAATGGCTGAAGAAACTTGAAATCACAAATGAATTGTATCGAGAAACACTTGACGAATACATGGCATCATACGAAGAACAGGAAACCAAGATTGAGAGATATGATAAGCGGATCGAGGAAATCGCTGAACAGACAAAATATCATGACAAAGTCAAAAAACTGGAATGTTTTCTTGGAATCAAGACGCATACAGCATTGTCATTGATTGTTGAAACCGGAGATTTTGAGAGATTTGCAAAAGGAAACCAGTATGCAGCATATCTTGGACTTGCACCGGGAGAAAACTCAAGCTCAGACAGTATACATCGGCTTGGAATAACAAAAGCAGGAAACAGTCATTTAAGACAGCTGCTGATAGAGGCATCTGGCGGAATCTGTAAGGGTGCTGTGGGGCATAAGTCAAAAGAATTAAGAGCAAGACAGAATGGTAATACGGCAGAGGTAATTGCGTATGCAGACAAAGCGAACACGAGATTACGGAGCCGATACTATAAATTTATAAGACATGGTAAGAAAAGAAATGTGGCAGTAGCTGCAATAGCAAGAGAATTGGCATGTTTTGTATGGGGCATGATGACAGATAATATCGAAATGAAAGTAGCGTAGAGGTATATCATAGTCATCTGCCAGTCAAGGGTGCAGGCACCGCTGGGGCGGCTAAGCCCTTGACAGCCAGCTGCCTATGATAAAAGAGTAGTCAAGCAGAAAAAGCAGCAATATGCAGCTTATTTCTGCCACAAAATAACAAGTAAACAATCTGACAGTATTAGAAAAGAGCTGTGGTCACTGTAAGGTCTGGGTTATCTGCGTTTCTCCTATGTGCGCACATGAAACACTGTGATCCACGCTGATAGATCGTAGAACCCAACGGCGAACCATTAGCCTGTAGGTAATCAATCCACGTATAACAGAGTGGCCAACTGCCGGGGACTGTTAAACTAGGGCTCTTTTCCAATGCTGTCAGGAAAACAAATGTGACTGGAGTTGAGAAAAATTTCTTAAAATTAACTCTTGACAAAAGTCACTTCATAACAGAAGAAATCACTTGAAGAAATTGAACTCTTCTATAAATTCACTTTTTTGTACGAAAAAAAGTACATAAGGGTTGACTATCACAGTTAAAACATTTACAATATTAGTGCGGTAAAATCCGTTTTTTAAGGGCGATATAAGATATGAAAAGAGCAGACAGTTACCAGTCTGACTGTGATTTTCAAGTTTTATATATATCAATTACCAATAACGAGGAGGAATTGTAAAATGGCAACAAAATGGGTTTACATGTTTACAGAAGGTAATGCCGATATGAGAAACCTGCTTGGTGGAAAAGGCGCTAACCTTGCTGAAATGACAAACTTAGGTCTTCCGGTACCACAGGGCTTCACAATCACAACAGAAGCTTGTACTCAGTATTATGAGGACGGAAGACAGATTAATGACGAGATTATGGCTCAGATCATGGAAGCAATTACAAAGATGGAAGGAATCACAGGAAAGAAATTTGGGGATAAAGAGAATCCACTTCTTGTTTCCGTTCGTTCTGGTGCAAGAGCATCTATGCCTGGTATGATGGATACAATCCTGAACCTTGGTCTTAATGAAGACGTTGTCAACGTACTTGCTGAAAAATCAGGCAACCCACGTTGGGCTTGGGACTGCTACAGAAGATTTATTCAGATGTACTCTGATGTAGTTATGGAAGTAGGTAAAAAGTACTTCGAAGAACTGATCGACAAGATGAAAGCTGAAAGAGGCGTTAAACAGGACGTTGAACTTACAGCAGAAGATCTTCACGAATTAGCTAACCAGTTCAAGGCTGAATATAAAGAAAAAATCGGTGCTGAATTCCCAACAGATCCAAAGGAACAGTTAATGGGAGCAATCAAAGCCGTATTCCGTTCATGGGACAACCCGAGAGCAAATGTATACCGTCGTGACAACGATATCCCGTATTCATGGGGAACAGCTGTTAACGTACAGATGATGGCATTTGGTAACATGGGTGATGACTGTGGTACAGGTGTTGCATTTACACGTGACCCGGCTACAGGAAATAACGGACTGTTCGGAGAATTCCTTACAAATGCTCAGGGTGAAGACGTAGTTGCAGGTGTTCGTACACCAATGCACATTTCAGAAATGGAACAGAAATTCCCAGAAGCATTCAAACAGTTCAAAGAAGTATGCAAGACTCTGGAAACACACTACAGAGATATGCAGGACATGGAGTTTACTGTAGAACATGGTAAACTGTACATGCTTCAGACACGTAATGGTAAGAGAACAGCTCAGGCTGCTCTTAAGATCGCTTGCGATCTCGTTGATGAAGGAATGAGAACCGAAGAAGAAGCAGTTGCTATGATCGATCCTCGTAACCTTGATACACTGCTTCATCCACAGTTCGATGCAGCTGCACTGAAAGCTGCTGTACCGATGGCTAAAGCACTTGGAGCATCTCCAGGAGCTGCTTGCGGTAAGATCGTCTTCACAGCAGATGATGCTGTAGAATGGGCTGCAAGAGGAGAAAAAGTTGTTCTTGTACGTCTTGAGACATCACCGGAAGATATCACAGGTATGAAGTCTGCTCAGGGTATCCTGACAGTTCGTGGTGGTATGACATCACACGCAGCCGTTGTTGCACGTGGTATGGGAACATGCTGTGTATCTGGTTGTGGTGACATCAACATGGATGAAGAAAACAAGAAATTCACACTTGGTGGAAAAGAATTCCATGAAGGAGATGCAATCTCTCTTGATGGATCAACAGGTAATATCTATGACGGAATCATCCCGACTGTAGATGCTACAATCGCAGGTGAATTCGGAAGAATCATGGGATGGGCTGACAAGTACAGAACTATGAAAGTTCGTACAAATGCTGATACACCATCTGATGCTAAGAAAGCTCGTGAACTTGGTGCTGAAGGTATCGGACTTTGCCGTACAGAGCATATGTTCTTCGAAGGCAACAGAATTGATGCATTCCGTGAAATGATCTGCTCTGAAACAGTAGAAGAAAGAGAAGCTGCACTTGCTAAGATCCTTCCGGAACAGCAGGGAGACTTCGAAAAACTTTACGAAGCACTGGAAGGAAATCCGGTTACTATCCGTTTCCTTGATCCACCGCTTCATGAATTCGTTCCAACAGAAGAAGAAGATATCAAGAAACTTGCTGATGCTCAGGGCAAATCTGTTGACCAGATCAAAGCAATCATCAGCTCTCTGCACGAATTCAACCCAATGATGGGACATCGTGGATGCCGTCTTGCTGTAACTTATCCGGAAATCGCTAAGATGCAGACAAGCGCAGTTATCCGTGCTGCTATCAATGTTAAGAAAGCTCATCCGGATTGGAATGTTAAACCGGAAATCATGATTCCGCTGGTTGGCGATATCAAAGAGCTTAAATATGTTAAGAAGTTTGTAGTAGAAACAGCTGACGCTGAAATCGCTGCTGCAGGAAGCGACCTTGAGTACGAAGTTGGTACAATGATCGAAATTCCTAGAGCTGCTCTTACAGCTGATGACATCGCAAAAGAAGCTGACTTCTTCTGCTTCGGTACAAACGACCTTACACAGATGACATACGGATTCTCACGTGATGATGCTGGTAAGTTCCTTGACGCTTACTATGACGCTAAGATCTTCGAGAACGATCCATTTGCTAAACTTGACCAGACAGGTGTTGGTAAACTTATGAAGATGGCTATCGAACTCGGAAAACCGGTTAATCCGTCACTTCACGTTGGTATCTGTGGAGAACATGGTGGAGATCCAAGCTCTGTAGAATTCTGCAACAGCATTGGTCTTGATTATGTATCTTGCTCACCATTCCGTGTACCGATCGCTCGTCTGGCTGCTGCTCAGGCTGCTATCGCACAGAAGAATGCGAAATAAGCATATTGCGTATAGCAAGAAATAAATAATAAGAGGGCGTGTGAAAAAACGAAAGTTTTTTTACACGCCCTCTTATTTTATCTAGTTATAGATTAGAAATATTAAATTATGATTAAAATGAAAATTATACTGTTCTTTTCAGAATATATATGATACACTGAATCCACCAAATCAAAAAATCTTTTATCAAATCATTTTTGCAAAGAGTAAATTGATTGCAAATTATTACAAGCTAAAACAAATCAAGACAGTCTAATTAAATAGGTTGATTATAATTCCAAAAAAATGAAAATAAATCAAGAAGTTTCCAGAAATGGATTGATTATAATTCCTGAAAATGAAAATAAATCAAGAAAATTTCAGAAATAGATTGATTGCATACCGGAAAAATGAAAATAAATCAAGAAGATGCCGTAAATAAATTGATTGTATTTTCAAAAACCCAAAGAAAATCAAGAAGATTACAGAAATGAGTTGATTGTAATTGACAAAACTCAAAACAAATCAAGAAGATTATAGAAATGAGTTGATTGTAATTGACAAAACTCGAAACAAATCAAGAAGATTATAGGAATGAGTTGATTATAATTTTCAAAATTCGAAACAAATCAAGAAAATTCTCGAAATGAATTGATTAGGATTTGAAAAATAGAAAAGCAAAGGAGAAATGTTTATATATATGTATGAATTAGAAAACATGCTTCTTCAGATGCAGGAACATTTGGAGAAAGTTGTTACGCAAGCTAAAGCTGATTTGAATACAACAGTACCAGAAGGACACCTCAGAATTTCAATAGATAAAAATAAGCCGCGCTATTATCAATGTATAGATGATAACAAAGGAGTCTACATTCCAAGAGATAATAAAGAATTGCCAAAGCGCCTGGCGCAAAAAGGTTATAATAAGGCAGTGGTAAAAAAGGGAGAAGCAAGGCTTAAACAAATAAAGAGAATAACAAAAAATTATTCAGATGATGAGATTGAGAAAATTTATACGTCTATGAATAAAGCAAGACAATTACTGGTAACACCGATAGAACCAACATGGGATCAGCTGCTTACAAAATGGTATGAAGAAGAATATCAGGGGAAAGAGTTTAAGGAGGGAACACCATTAATTCTTACTGAGAAGGGAGAACGTGTCAGATCAAAGTCAGAGAAGATATTAGCAGATTATTTTTATAGAAAGAATATTCTTTACAAATATGAAAAGCCACTTCATCTGAAAGGGTATGGTACCGTGTATCCGGATTTTACATTTTTGTCAAGAAAGACTTACCGGGAAATATATTGGGAACATGAAGGAATGATGGATAAACAGGATTACGCAAGAGCAGCTGTGCGAAAAATAGAATTGTATCAAATAAATCATATATATCCAGGCGATCGGTTGATTATAACTTTTGAGACAGAACAAAATGTATTGAATTCAAAGATAATAGAGAATCTGATAGAAAAATATTTGATATAAGAGGACTTATGATATAATTAGCTTGTTGGGGGAGAAGGAAATTCAGGTTGGAACGAGGTGGAATGTTATGATGTATCCGTACATGATACTTGCAGATGAAACAGAAATTGTTCACTCTCAGATTATTGAAAAAGATGGAATGAAAAAAATTATAGTTAATTTTGAGCGTCCAACAGAAAACGGATTTGATTCAGCAAGATGTGAATTACCTGATCATAAATGGACAGAACGAGAAGGATATTCTGATGAAGAGATAGAGCTGTTTGGAAAAATCTTACACCGCGATGAACATTTGCTATACAAGTATGCAGAGAATGAAATGTTTAAAAAGAATAAAGTCTAGGACGGAGGAGAACTACATGGAATTACTAAACGGAAGACCTACAAACACACAAGACAGACTGGACAAGGAGATCCGAGTGTACGATTTCTTGGATTCACTAGGTGTATCTTACCAGAGAATCGACCATGAAGCCGCAATGACAATGGAGGCATGCGAGGAAATCGACCGGACGCTGGAGGCGACGATCTGCAAGAATCTGCTTTTATGCAACCGACAGGAGACACAGTTTTATTTACTGATGCTTCCGGGAAATAAGGTGTTTAAGACAAAAGATTTGTCAGCGCAGATCGGTTCGTCCAGACTCTCTTTTGCAAAAGCAGAGTATATGGAAAAATATCTGGACATTACGCCGGGATCTTTAAGTGTGCTTGGTCTTATGAATGATAAGGACAGGATGGTACGGCTTCTGATCGATGAAGAGGTGCTTGAGGGAGAATATATCGGATGCCATCCATGCATCAATACATCGAGTCTCAGACTTCGGACAAAAGATTTGGTAGAGAAGATTATTCCGGCAATGGGACATGAGCCGACCATCGTGAAGCTGTAAATCCGGCGGAAAACGAAAAAAGGTAGCAGAAACAGCAATATAGAAACAGAAAGATTTTTGACAGTGCAAATATAAAAACTGGATAATGAAAAATATTACAAAATCTATATAAAAAAACAAAATAAATTCATGCAAAATTCATATAAAAAAGAAAGAAACACCTTGACGAAATGCAAGATTTCTCTTAAAATATGAAAGGTTGTGCAAAAGAAGAACAACTGCCGTGCAGAATCATCTGGATACAGACAGATATGCGGCAGTTTTATTATGTGACATAGTATAGAATTGCACATATATTACAGTCTATATTTATGACACAGGCCAATTTAGTGAAAATTATATTTTATCATGCAAATAAAAGGAGAGATACACGGATGAAGTATGATGTAATTATTATCGGTGCCGGACCAGGCGGAATTTTTGCTGCTTATGAGTTGATGAAAAAGAAACCAGACTGCAAGATTGCAGTATTTGAAGAAGGTTATCCGCTGGAAAAGAGAAAATGTCCGATTGATGGCGAAAAAATAAAGAGCTGTATCAACTGCAAACGCTGCTCGATCATGTGCGGATTTGGCGGAGCCGGTGCATTTTCAGATGGAAAATACAATATCACCAATGATTTCGGCGGAACCTTATTTGAGTATATCGGTAAAAAACAGGCTGTTGAGCTGATGAAGTACGTCGATGAGATCAATATGGAAAATGGTGGAGAAGGTACAAAACTGTACTCCACAGCCGGAACAAAATTTAAAAAGCTCTGTCTTCAGAACAAGCTGAATCTTCTGGATGCATCTGTACGTCATCTGGGAACAGATATCAATTACGTCGTTCTTCAGAATCTCTACGATCAGATGAAGGATAAGATGGACTTCTTCTTTGATACACCGGTTGAGACGATTGAGATCATCGACGGTGGATACCGTATCGTATGTGAAAAAAATTCTTACGAATGTGAGAAATGTATCGTTTCCGTTGGAAGAAGTGGAAGTAAATGGATGGAAAAAGTCTGCGAAGATCTTGCAATCCCGACCAAGTCCAACCGTGTGGACATCGGTGTCCGCGTAGAACTTCCGGCGGTTATTTTCTCACACCTGACAGATGAGCTTTACGAGAGCAAGATCGTATACCGTACAGAAAAATTTGAGGACAATGTGCGTACCTTCTGTATGAACCCGAACGGTATTGTGGTAAATGAAAATACCAACGGAATCATCACAGTAAACGGACACAGCTATGAAGGAAATGAGAAAAAGACAGATAACACCAACTTTGCCCTTCTGGTTGCAAAGCATTTCTCTGAGCCATTTAAGGACAGTAACGGATATGGTGAAAGTATCGCAAGACTCTCCAACATGCTTGGCGGCGGTGTGATCGTACAGCGTTTTGGTGATCTGGTACGTGGAAGAAGAAGTACCGAAAAGCGTATTGAAGAAGGTCTGGTAACACCAACCTTATCCGCAACACCGGGTGACTTAAGTCTTGTTCTTCCGAAACGAATCATGGATGGAATCATTGAGATGATCTATGCGCTTGACAAAGTAGCACCGGGTACTGCAAATGATGATACCCTTCTTTATGGTGTGGAAGTAAAATTCTATAACATGGAAGTAGAGATTGACAAGAATCTGGAAAGCTGCCACAAGGGACTGTATGTGATCGGTGACGGAAGTGGAGTTACACATTCTCTGTCCCATGCATCTGCAAGTGGTGTTTATGTTGCAAGACATATTATCGGCGAAGCAGAATAGTCTGCGAATAAAAAGGCAGAGCGAAGCTGGAAAAGTAAGATAAAGAGAAAATAAAAAACCGTAAATCCGAAGGATTTGCAGGTGTGTACTGGAAGAAAGTACCTATCTGCAATTTCGGATTTACGGTTTTTATTGTACAGAAAATTCAGCTAAATTTCTTTTGCAAGGATACTCCTAGTGTTGCGCAGTCGCCCGTCGGTAAGTCAGATAAGCAATCACTGCGGTCGCAAATTCGGTGATTCCAAAGGCATACCAGACGCCGGAAGCTCCCAAAAAGCGGCTTAAGATAAAGGCTGCCGGAATAATAATGACAGTAAATCGGCACAGTGAGATGACAAGGGAAGGTCTTCCTTTTCCAAGACCCTCCAGCGCACCGGAGCTGGTGATGGACACGGAAGAAACTAAAAATCCCAGGCTGATGATCCGAAGTGCAATTCCTCCTGCCTGAATAGTTTCCGGATTGGAACTGAACAGTGCGATCAGTGAATCCGGGAAAAGCTGGCAGAAGATTGTGCCAAAGAGCATGATCCCAAGACTCAGGTAAAGGGTATCGGCAAACAGCTTATGGACACGTTTTGTTTCTCCGGCTCCGTAGTTGTATCCGATCAGCGGACGCATTCCCTGAATAATCCCGTTTGCCGGAAGATACAGGAAGGTCTGAAGCTTGTAATAGATTCCGAGCACCACCACGTAGACCTGGGAGTAGGCGGCAAGGATCCCATTCAGTGTGGTGATAAGCAGGGATGGAAGTGCCATATTCAAAGTGGCAGGGATTCCAACCGCGTAAAGCCGTCCGGCCATGGCACGGTCTACGTGGCAGCTTCTATGAATCTTCACCGGAAGAGGTCTGGTAAAATAAAAGGCAAGGTACAGTACCAGTGTGACAACCTGACCAAGACCGGTTGCAAGTGCGGCCCCTTCAATTCCCATTTTCGGGAACGGTCCGATTCCGAAGATCAGAAGTGGATCCAGTACGATATTGAAAATACATCCGCTCATCATGCAGATCATGGACACGCGCATCCGTCCGACTGCCTGGAAAATTTTTTCCCAGGTAATTTCAAGAGAGATTACAATGGAAAATCCAAATGCGATCTGGGAGTAGGCATTTCCCATCTGAATAACGGTCACGTTTTTTGTAAAAATCTGTAAAAATAGCGGCATTACGGCAATTGTGACTACGGTAAGAACGATACCGTGGATGACAGAGAGAAAAAGTCCCTGTGTGGCAGCTGCATCCGCTTTTTTCTGATCCTGGGCGCCAAGGAAAAAGGCAATGGCAGCATTAATCCCAATTCCGAAGCCGACACCGACCGAGGTGATAAAATTCTGGATCGGGTAGACCAAAGACAGCGCAGTCATGGCTTCTTCGCTGATTCTTGCGACAAAATAGCTGTCAACAATATTATAAAGAGAGTTGACCATCATTGAGATCACCATTGGCAGAGCCATGGAAAGCAGAAGCGGCAGAATCGGTTTTTCTTTCATGAAAGTCTGGTTCATAAACATTCCTCCTGATAAATATAAAGCATAAGGTACAAAATCTGTAAAAAAGGGCAGAAACCCGATACATAAAAAGCCACATAACTGCCGCTGTCTGCAACAAGTTATGTGGCGAAAAGTAGACATCTATTTTGATATCCAGAAAAATCCACAAAGATTTTGGTATAAAATTACACAGATAATTATTTTAAAAATTTTCCTTCCATTTGTCAATATCTTTTTGAAAAAATACCAATTAAAATATTGACAAAAAAGTAAGCTTAAACTAACATAAGTGTATGAAATATAACATTACTACGATGCAAGTAACTAAAGGAAGGAGTAGAGGAATGTTTTTAGAGATTAAAGGGATCAAAAAATCGTTTGGAACAGGCGACAGCCGGGTAAATGTTCTGAAAGGACTTGATCTGGAAATTGAAAGAGGAGAATTTTGTGTGCTTCTGGGACCATCCGGTTCCGGAAAATCGACTCTTCTGAATATTATAGGCGGCATTGACGGGGCAGATGAAGGAAGTATTACGATTGACGGAGAACAGCTGGAGGATATGACAGAGAAGAAGCTGTCATTGTACCGGAGAAAGCATTTGGGTTACATTTTCCAGATGTACAATCTGATTCCGAACCTGACCCTCAGGGAAAATATTGAGGTTGGTGCTTATTTGAGTGACCGTCCGCTGGATGTGGATGAGCTGATGCACACACTGGGAATTTATGAGCATCAGAACAAGCTGCCAAACCAGCTTTCCGGAGGACAGCAGCAGAGGACAGCAATCGGGCGTGCAATCGTGAAAAATCCGGATATTCTGCTCTGTGATGAACCGACAGGTGCGCTGGATTATAATACTTCTAAGGAAATCCTGAAGCTGATCGAGACCGTCAACCAGAAATATGGAAATACGATCGTGATGGTTACACATAATGATGCGATCAAGGATATGGCGGACCGGGTAGTAAAGCTTCGTGACGGTATGATCCGCAAAAATTATTGTAATGAACACAAGCTATCAGCAAGTGAGCTGGAATGGTAAGGAGGACGCATGTTATGAAGAGTCCTTTAAGAAAAAGACTTCCACGGGAATTGAAAAGTGAGACTGGAAAATATCTGGTGGTGCTGATTCTTATGATCGCAACGATCGGATTTGTATCTGGTTTTCTGGTTGCAGATGGAAGTATGCTGAAAGCATATAATGAAGGCTTTGAAAAGTACAAAATCGAAGATGGAAATTTCCGGGTAAAGAAGAAAATCACGAAGTCACAGAGGGAGAACATTGAGAAAAATGGTGTAACACTGTATGAGAATTTTTATCTGGAAGAGGCTCTGGACAATGGAAGTACCATGCGTATTTTCAAAAACCGGGAAGAGGTCAACCTGGTGTGCCTGATGGAAGGAAAGTTTCCTGAAAAAGCCGGAGAGATGGCTATTGACCGTATGTATGCGGATAACAACGGCATTTCTGTTGGAGATACACTGAAAAGTGGCTCAAAAGAATGGAAAGTAACTGGATTTGTAGCACTTTCTGATTATAGCTGTCTGTTTCAGAACAACAATGACAGTATGTTTGATGCAGTCAAATTTGGAGTATCAGTTGTTACGCCGGAAGAGTTTGAATCCCTGGATCAGGAGAAGCTTCAGTACAGCTATTCCTGGGTGTATGACAAAGCACCGAAAAATGAAAAACAGGAAAAAAAGATGTCGGAAGATCTGATGGAAGCACTAGGGGAAGAAGTCACTCTGGAGTCATTTGTGCCACAGTATCTGAACCAGGCAATTACATTTACCGGTGATGATATGGGTAGTGACCGTGCCATGATGACAATGCTCCTCTATATGATCATTGTGATCATGGCGTTTGTATTTGGAATCACGATCAGCAATACGATCCGTAAAGAAGCAGGCGTGATCGGAACTCTGCGGGCTTCCGGGTATACAAGAAAAGAACTGATCGGACATTACATGGCGCTTCCGGTGATCGTTACGCTGATCGGTGCGGTGGTCGGAAATATTCTGGGCTATACAGCACTGAAAAATGTATGTGCGGGGATGTATTATGGAAGCTATAGTCTGCCGACCTATGTGACGGTGTGGAATGCAGATGCTTTCTGGATGACAACGGTGGTTCCGGTGTTGATCATGCTGGTAGTCAACTATGGAATCCTTCGCTACAAGCTGAGGCTTTCACCGCTGAAATTCCTGAGAAGAGATCTTTCTGGAAGCAGGCGGAAAAGAGCAGTCCGGCTAAGTCCGAAGCTTGGAATCTTCCATCGGTTCCGACTGCGTGTGATTTTCCAGAATATGAGCAATTACATCGTACTTTTTATTGGAATTATATTTGCGAATCTGCTTTTGTTCTTTGGACTTTTGCTGCCGTCAGTACTTTCGCATTATCAGCAGGATATCCAGAGCAATATGCTTGCAAAATACCAGTATATGCTGGAGGTTCCGGTAAGTGCGATGAGCGGAAACAAACTGGACAGTATGCTGGAGCTTTTACAGTTCTCTTATGGAACAAAGACGGAAAATGAAGATGCGGAAGCGTTCAGCGCTTACTCATTGGAAACATTGCCAAGCAAATATAAGACAGATGAAGTGATCCTGTATGGAATCAAACCGGACAGTAAATATATCGATGCAGATCTGGAGGACGGTGACGGTGTCTATATTTCCAGTGCCTATGCAGAGAAGTTTCTGTTGAAGTCGGGAGACTCGATCACGTTGAAAGAAAAATATGAAAAGACAAAGTATACATTCGAGGTTAAAGGAATCTACAAATACAGCGGTGGAATCTGTGTCTTTATGCCACAGGAGCAGTTGAATGATACCTTTGATCTGGGAAACGATTATTTCAGTGGATATTTTTCCAATTCGAAGATCAAGGATATTGACGGGAAATACATCGGTTCGGTGCTTGATCTGGAAGCACTGACAAAGATTTCGAGACAGCTGGATGTATCTATGGGAAATATGATGGGGATGGTCAATGCTTTTGCAATCGGTATTTATATGGTTGTGATCTATCTGTTATCCAAGATCATTATTGAGAAAAATGCACAGGCTATTTCCATGACGAAGATCCTGGGATATACCAATGGAGAGATCAGCAGGCTTTATATCTGGTCGACAACGATCGTGGTGATCATCTGTCTGCTTCTCAGCCTGCCGATTGAGAAAGCAGTTATGAATGTGCTGTTCCGGGAAATGATGCTGACCAGTATTTCCGGCTGGATCGCACTTTGGATCGATCCGAAGATCTATGTGGAAATGTTCCTGATCGGAATCGGAACCTATGCAGTTGTGGCAATTTTAGAATATCGAAGGATTAAACATGTGCCGATGGGTGAGGCACTGAAAAATGTAGAGTAAGGGGCAGAAAAGAAGAGAATTAAGGTGCGGATCAGGGCAGACTAAGCTGCCCTGTAGATTGCCGGGACGATTTCGCGGAGGAGAGCAAGAAGCGCCTGAAACTGTGCATGATGATAAATGTTTTTCCGGTAGACGGCACAGATGTCCCTGGTGTCATGAAAGTGATCCGGGGTAAAGAAATGAATGTCCGGAAAGGAAGTAGTCCGTGCATAAATTTCAGGAAGAAAGGCAATCCCCATTCCGCGTCTTGCAAGAGAAAAGGCAGTATTACTGCTGGTGCAGATGCAGCGTATATTCGGATGGAAAGCGGCAGTCTCGCAGATCTTGCGGCTGATCTTTCCGAGATCGTGATCCTCTGAAAGCAGAATAAATGGAACTGCAGATAGCGCAGGAAGATGAATCTGAGGAGTGGCAGAAATGCCATCCTCTTTTTTGGATTTCACAATGTTTCTGAAAAAATTCCGGTTACTGGTCTCGGATACAGATTCTGCCTGGCTGTCTGAAACCAGAGTAGCAGAAGAAGACAGGTGCGCTGGCGGATCAGAAAATGGACACAGCGAATCCGGGATTGCCAGGACAAAACTTTCCTTCACCAGCAGCTCGCTTTCAAAGTTAATCGTATCCGGGCTGGAGATATCCAGGATCAGATCCAGCTGATCTGCTTCTAGCATTTGTCGCAGGATATAAGTTGGCTGTTCAATGATCTGAATATCACAGTTCTCATACATGGAATAAAAGCGCTCCAGAACCGGCACGAGAAGCCGCTCACTCCGGTGGGGACTGAGACCCAGACGGATCAGTTTTCGTGAACCGGAGGCAATATCGCCAAGCTTCCACTCCAGCTGGGTATGAGAATGAAGGGTAGAAACCGCCCATTCGTAGAACAGGGAGCCGGCATAGGTAAGCTTCATCTCGCCACGGCTCCTCTCAAAAAGAGGGACTCCGGTTTCCTTTTCCAGAGCCTGAATGCTTAAGGAAAGGGATGGCTGTGAGATATAAAGCTTCTGAGCCGCTTTGGTGATACTTTTTTCTTCGGCAATGGTGATGACATATTGCAGCTGATTCCAGTTCATAAAACTCCTCTATAGGTTAAAACTATATTTTTAATAATAAAACATATATTTCACAAATGTCAATAGAGATGATAAAGTAAAGGGCAGGAGGAGGAACGGATGAAAAAAGAGAAAATAAAAAATGGACTGATGCTGTTTGCGTTTTTCTTTAAGATAGGCTGCTTTACATTTGGCGGAGGATGGAGCATTCTGGCGCAGATGGAGCAGGAGTTTGTCGATAAAAAGAAATTGATCACAAAGGAAGAACTGCTGGATATGGTTGCGGTTGGAAAGTCAGTTCCCGGAATTATGATCACCAATATCAGTATGCTGTTCGGTTATTATGTAGGCGGCTGGTTCGGTGGAGTCTGTGCGGTACTTGGAATGACCTGTCCGGCGGTGCTGATCCTGTCGTTTGTGACTGCATTTTACAAGGTGCTGAAAAGCAATGTCTGGTGCTATGCAGCCCTTCGGGGAATCCGTTGCGCGGTGGTCCCGATCATGGGAAGTGCGGCATTGTCCCTTGGAAAGGAAGCATTCCGAAAGAAGATGGCAGTTCCAATCTGTGCGGTGGCATTGGTGCTGTGTGTCTTCACGGACATCAGTAATGTGCTGATGATCGTGGCTGGAATCATATTGGCACTTTCGGTAAGAGCGGTGAAAAAGGCGAAGGGAGGACAGATGGCATGATTTATCTCAGACTGTTTGCGGCATTTATGAAAATTGGGTTTACCAGCTTTGGCGGGATGTCGATGATCCCGGTTATCATGCAGGAGATGAAAGTGAACCAGTGGATGACGGCGGAGGATCTGACCAACCTGATCGCCATTGCGGAAATGACACCGGGACCACTTGGAATCAACTGCGCAACCTTTGCCGGGATGCAGACGGCAGGTGTGCTTGGCGGAATTGCGTCTGTTATGGGTGTGCTGATGCCTGCGTATACGCTGACGCTTGGTGTGGCGGTGTGTTTTGCAAAGTTCCGTGGGAATGACATTATGAGCTGTATGCTGGATGTGATCAAGCCAATCTGTATCGCGATGATTCTTGCGGTGATCCTGAATCTGATGCAGGAAAATTATTTCCCGAATGCGCGGATTGACTGGTTTGGATGCGGGATCGGAATTGTGATGTTTTATCTGATCTTGAAGCGGAACTGGTCGGTACCGAAGGTGATCACACTTGCGGCAGTGCTTGGAATGGTGGGGTATGGTGTGCTTGGAATGGCATAGATCTATGGGCAAAACAGGAGAGTTATTCTTTTGCAAATTTGAAGATTTGTAAGAGGGTAACTCTCTTTTTATTTCATAGGAAATTCCAAAGGAACTTCCTATGAAACAAAAGGCACTGCGTGCCAGAGATGCGCAATCGCACGAAGATGAAGAATGTCGCAAGCGACCGAACTCGGCGCGAGAATGTACCGAGGCACAATCTTTCTTAATGCGATTTTGCATAACTATGATCATGGGAAAGAAAAAATGATAGAAGAAAGAAAATTTAACCTAAACTTAACATAGATTTGATTGGGATTGCATAGATCACAGATAAAATGGAAAATGAGCTGGAAGGGAAGGCATCATTGTAAGAAGTAAGTTTAAAAGATGTTAACAAACACAGGGTAAATTGAGAGAGGAATTAACATGAACAAGAAAATTCAGATCATTTTCGGACTGCTTGGCGGTCTGGCAGTATTTATCTATGGAATGAACATGATGAGTGAATGTCTGCAGAAGGCAGCAGGCGATAAGATGAAGAGCATTCTGGCACTTCTCACAAAGAATCCGCTTCTGGGTGTGCTTGCCGGTGCGCTGACAACAGCGGTATTGCAGAGCAGTAGTGCGACAACGGTTATGGCAATCGGTTTTGTAAGTGCGGGACTGATGAACCTGCCACAGGCAATTTCCATCATTTTTGGTGCAAATATTGGTACAACCATGACAGCACAGATCATTGCATTTAAGATCAGTGATTATATTTATGTAATTATTTTTATCGGTTTCCTGATTTCATTTGTGACAAAATCAGAGAAGGTAAAAAGCATTGGTCAGACAATCTTTGCATTTGGTCTTCTGTTCCTGGGGATTGAGACGATGGGAGATGTTATGAAACCGCTGGCATCCAGTCCGGTATTCACAGACCTGATCGGACGTGTAGCACATATTCCGGTACTTGGTGTGGCAGTTGGTACACTTATGACGCTGGTTGTACAGAGCAGTAGTGCGACCATTGCGGTACTGCAGAACTTCGCTTCCCAGCCGGGACCGGACGGGGTTACGAGTATACTTGGGCTTGCAGGAGCAATCCCGATCCTTTTAGGTGATAATATCGGTACAACGATCACAGCACTCCTTGCCAGTATCGGACAGTCAAAAGATGCGAAGAGAACCGCTGTGGCACATTGTATTTTTAACATTTCCGGTTGCTTTTTATTTATCTGGTTCGTAAAACCATTTGCGGCACTGATCCAGAGCATTTCGCCGAAAGGCCCGGAGATTGAAGTGATTTCCAGACAGATTGCAAATGCACATACTGTATTTAACATCACAATGACACTGATCTGGGTATGCCTGATTAAACTGATGGTGAAGATTGTCATGACACTGCTCCCGGATGGCAAAAAAGGTGTCGAAGATCCAGGCAGCCCGATTTATCTGGATGAAAATATCATCAGTCAGCCGGCAGCAGCGCTGCAGCTTGTGGCAAAAGAGATTTTCCGTATGAGTGACCAGGTAAAAGGAATTCTGGAAGAAACGATTGCACTTGTGAAAAATGAAGAAGTGAAATCCATTGACGGTCTGAAAGAAAAAGGAGAACAGGTTGAACGCCTTGGAAAATGCATTACCGAGTATCTTGCATCCCTGTTTTCTTCCGGTTCACTGACCGAGCAGCAGGCAGCACAGACGGCGGGGCTTATGTGTGTGCTCAGTGATGTGGAACGTATGGGAACTCTGGGTGTGGAGATGGCGGAATGTATGCTGGAAAAATCAGACAGAAAGTATAAATATACACAGGAAGCAATGGATGAACTGCAGAAGAGCCTGAAGGTTCTGAATAAGATGTTCTGTGATTCGTTAAGAGCGCTGCAGGGAGATAAGAGTATGGAGCCTGGTAAAATGATGAAGCGGAGGGATAAGCTTCTGGATCTGGATATCAAGATGCGGAAAGCGCATATCGAGCGTGTCAATAAAGGAAAATGTAAGGCGAGCCTTACCGCACCGTTTACCAATATCCTGCATCTGATCGACCGTATGGGAAACAGCTGTATCAACCTTGCGGATGTCGCGGAAAGCGGAACCAGTATGAAATACTTTATGTTGGAAGAAAAATAAGAAGATGGAAAAATCCACGGACTTTAGAAGATTCAAAGTCCGTGGATTTTTTTAATCATGATAAACGATTTTTCCATTACAGATTGTATATTTCACTTTGCCATACAAAGGAGTTCCGGTAAATGGTGAGTTGGATGAAAGGGATGCATATTCAGTCGGAGTCCAGTATTCATTTTCATCGAAGATCACAAGGTCGGCTGCCTTTCCTGCAGCAATCTGTCCGTAAGGAAGATGATAAAGCTTTGCCGGATTGATAGTCATTTTTTCCAGAAGCTGGAGGAGGGATAAATGTCCGGGTCTTACAAGGCTGGTGATACCGAGCGCAAGAGAGGTTTCCAGACCAATGATTCCACTTGGTGCTTCGGTGATCGGCTTTTCTTTTTCTTCTTTACTGTGTGGTGCATGGTCGGTAGCAATGAGATCGATGGTTCCGTCTGCAAGTCCCCGGATGATCGCCTGGCGATCCTGTTCGGTACGAAGCGGCGGGTTCATTTTGGCAAGGGTGCCGTGCTTAAGAACGGCATCTTCCGTCAGTGTAAAATGATGCGGTGTGGCTTCGGCGTGAAGCTTTGCGCCCATTTTTTTATAAGTACGGACCAGATCAACGGAGATGCCGGAGCTGATATGCTGGATCACAACATCGGCACCGGATTTGAGTGCCAGCAGGCAGTCTCTTGCAACCAGAGATTCTTCAGCAATCGAAGGAGAACCGTAGATGCCGAGGGCATCTGATACTTTTCCATGACTGATTCCGTTGTTGCGGATGAAGGAAGGATCTTCTTCGTGAAGGCTGACCGGTACGTTAAGCTTTGCCGCTTTTTCCATTGCGTGATAGCAAAATTCGGCGTTCATAAGCGGGATTCCGTCATCGGTAAATCCGCATGCACCGGCTTCTTTTAATGCATCCATATCGGTTTCTTCCTGGCCTTTCAGATTGCAGGAAATGGATGCAGCCTGAAAGATACGGATCTTTTCTTTGGAAGCACGCTCCAGGTTGTCTCTGAGAACCGGAACAGAATCTACCGTCGGGGAAGTATTTGCCATGCAGATGACAGAAGTAAAACCGCCTTTTGCAGAGGCAAGCGCGCCGGTGTGGATCGTTTCTTTATAAGTGAATCCGGGATCACGGAAATGGACATGAGTGTCGATAAGTCCCGGTGCAACGACAAATCCGGTGGCGTCAAGAACGTCCTCTCCTTCTTTTGTAATCTGAGTTGCCATTTCTTTGATGATGCCATCTTCGATCAAAAGATCCATTTTTTCGGAAAAACCGGAAGCAGGATCGATAACAAGTCCGTTTTTAATAATCATAATAGTTAAGCCTCCTTGCAGGATATAATCTGTTTCTAGTATACGGGATAGGAAAAAGGTTTGTCAATGTAACAGGAGAAGTTGGGAAAAGAAGGATGGTTACAGAATCAAAAAAGAGTAGTTGCCGAAATGATGAAAATAAGGTATGGTAATGATAGGTCATAGTACTTAAATCGGGGAAAATAAAAGAAGAAGGAGAAGAAAATGAAAGCAGGAGAGGTTATGACAATACTGGATAATGCCCTTCGTATAGGTAAAGGTGTAACCCGGTATGGAAAAGTAGCAGCGTATATTCCGGAACTGGCTAAGAAAGATAAAAATAAGCTTGGGATCTGTCTTTATACCATTGATGGTGACCGGTTTGAAGTTGGAAATACAGAAGACAGATTTACGATTCAGTCGATTGCCAAGGTTATGGCATTATGTCTGGCGCTGGAAACGTTTGGAGCAGGATTCGTGTTTGATCATGTAGGAGTGGAACCATCGGGAGAAGCATTTAATTCACTGGTGGAGCTGGATAACAGGAGTAACCGGCCGTTTAATCCGATGATAAATTCGGGGGCGATCACGGTTGCAAGTAAAGCAATTGCATACCTTTTGAAAAGCAAGCAGATTATTGACAATGATGTGGAAGAGAGTGTCACATTTTATACACAGATGTGTGCAATGTCTGTTACGGCAAGAAATCTTGCGACATTTGGGCTGCTTCTTGCAAATGATGGAATACAGTTGTCTACCGGAAAACGTCTGATCTCATCACAGACCGTCAGGATGGTACAGACGATCATGCTTACTTGCGGGATGTATGACGGATCCGGCGAATTTGCGTTAAAGACAGGGATTCCTACAAAGAGTGGAGTTGGTGGAGGTCTGCTTAGTGTAGCGCAAAAGAAAATGGGCATTGGAATTTATGGACCGTCGTTAGATGAAAAAGGGAACTGTATTGCAGGCTGTGAATTATTAGGCTATATTTCAGAAGCATTTCATCTTCACATATTTGATCAGACAGAATGGAAAGTAGAATAAAAAAGTAGAGTTCAGTTTTGATACGCCCTGTCTGACAGGAATGGATCAAAACTGAACTCTTTTTATGCATGTCTCATATTCTTTTCAAGAGTAATTTTCTTTTTCCCGGTTGCGCGGTAAAATTCCACGTGGTTTCCAATGAACTTCTGGATGACAGATACTGTTTTCCCGGTCAGAAATGCACAGAAGACAGTGCCGATTCCGATTCCATAGAATCCATGGAGGATTGCAAGGGAGAGGATCACGGTGGTTGTCAGACAGCTGAGATCAAAGGTTGTCTTGATGACTTTGTAATTTTTCTTTACAATTCCGGATAAGTCACGCGGAAAGATATCCGTTGGAATGATCGGCAGCATACAGTTGTTGGCAAGGCAGATACCGAAGCACATCAGTAAGAATCCTGCCAGAAAATAAATCGTGTGAAGAGGCAGGGAGTTCGGCAGAGCCTGGATCCATGCGTTGTGTACGTCGATCATTTTTCCGAATCCGATCCCGACTACGAAAGAGAAAAGGTAGCCGGGGCAGAATGAACGCTTGAGGATCATCAGTGTAATGACAAGCAGTGTCTGGAAAATATAATTCCATGTTCCGAAACTGAATACCGGGAAGGCGATGTTAAATACAAGCGGTACAGAGGAGATTGTTGAGATCCCGAATCCGCTTTTTGACATCAGATCCACGCCGAGTGAATTGATCAGCAGGACAATGAGTAGAGCGACTTCTCCGGCAAGATGAAATTTTTTCTTATTCATAGGTTAAAAATCCTTCTTTCCTGATAGATAATAATTTACAAAAATTTTATATTTAAGCTGTCTCTCATTATAATGAAGAAAACTGATAAAAACAAATGATTATTTCGAATGAAATGATTCTAAAACTGAATGGAATGTGGTAAGATGATAAAAAGTAAAGAATTGCTTTTGAAAAATAAGGTGTTTGTGGATTGGATTGTAGAAATTGTATAGATACAGAGTAATCCAGTGAAAAAAACATTTCTGGCATTATGTTTTGAAGTAGAAAATTAGAGGATAAAAATGAATATTGAATATTTAAAATATTTTTCAGAGCTGGCAAAAATCCAGCATTACGGAAAGGCGGCAAAGGCGCTGAATATTTCACAGCCGGGGCTCAGCCATGCAATCAAATCGTTAGAAGAAGAGTATGGGGTTCCGCTTTTTCAGAAGGAAGGGCGGAATGTGAGCCTCAGCCGCTACGGCAAAGAACTGATGAAGGATGTGGATGAAATTCTGGGAGCGTATCTTCGTCTGGAAGAGCGGGCGGCAGGACTTCGGACGGAGGAGAAAACGGTGCGGATCGGTAGTGTGTATCCTCTGGCACCGGGGACGATTCCACATATGCTGAAAGAGTTTGGGGCAACATTTCCGTTTATCATTTACAACCGGATGACACCGGAGATCGCAGAAGGACTTTTGGATGGAAAATATGATATCGGCTTCTGTTCGGATCTTCTGAAATCGGATGAAATCGAATATTATCCGATTCGGGATTCGTATATCGCGGTAGTGGTTCCGAAGGGGCATCCGCTTGAAAATAGAGAACGGATCAGTCTGAAAGAGACAGCCGGATACCCACAGATCATGTTTTCCAAGACCAGCGGTTTCCGTACTCTGCAGGAGCAGATTTTTGCAGAAGAAGGAATTAAGGTAAAACCGGTGTGTGCTGCGGAAGAGATTGAAGTTATCACAGGACTTGTGGAGAATGGATTCGGGATTTCCGTATTGCCGTATATGGATATCGTGCGGCTGCACAATGTGGTGACGATTCCGGTGAAGTCTTCAGGGTGGAATTCCAAATTCTACATTGCGAGAAGAAAGTATGGAATCCGTTCGGAGCAGGAGGATGCATTTTTCCGGTACTGGAAAAAAGAACATCATTAAAATTCATTAAGAATCCTTGCTCTTTCTGAGAAAAAAAGTCTATAATCTGTTTTATGAAATATCGTTGTGAAAATCAAATGGGAGGTTACACAGGATGATAGAACAGATTGTAGAGTATAATAAGAAATTCGTGGAAAATAAAGGTTATGAGCCATACCTGACCAGCAAGTACCCGAACAAGAAACTTGCCGTGCTGACCTGTATGGATACCCGTCTGACAGAGCTTCTTCCGGCAGCGCTGGGACTGAAAAACGGAGATGCGAAGATCATCAAGAATGCAGGCGGAGTCATTACTCATCCATACGGAAGTGTGGTCAGAAGCCTTCTGGTTGCTATCCTGGAGCTTGGCGTGGAGCAGGTTATGGTCATCGGACATACTGACTGCGGTGTACAGGGAATGGATGGAAGTGAGCTGTTAGAAGAACTGGTAGAGCGCGGAATCGACAAAGAACATATCGATATCGTGAGACACAGTGGAATTGATCTGGAAAAATGGCTGGGTGGATTTGAATCTGTGGAGAAGTCGGTAGAAGAGACTGTGCATACACTGAAGACACATCCGCTGATGCCGAAGGATATTGAGATCAAGGGATTCATTATGGATTCGGAAACCGGGGAGCTTACGGAAGTGTAAGGAAAAGTATGTAATAATATACAAAAAGAATTTATACAAGCTTGCATTACTGACATTCGTTTTGACGTTTATCAGATAATGTTTTAAAGCATAGAAAAACCGCCCCGGAACTTTGGCGAGTTAGGGTGGTAATTCTATAACCATTTTAACGAGGTCAACCCCTTGTGGGCGGTTGTTCCTTTTGTAGTTTTAGGACAATAAGCGGGAATCCTCGGCAATTCAATTACCGAGATGAAAGCGCAAGATTGTGCATGTTTGCACCTTAAAAATCATATAATAATCTTCCTGCCTTTGATATTAATGCCATAATCGGTATATAAGAAAACGAAAATATGTTCGATTTTCCGTTGCGCGTTTTTACTCCTCATGTTATACTATGTGTATGAAAGAAAAACTTATACATTATAGGACTTGCGTGTGTAATATCAATTACCATATGGTATGGTCGGTGAAATACCGGCGAAAGATATTAAAACCAGAAATCGAGGAATATCTTCAGGAACTGGTGCAGCAGATTGCTGCGGATAAGGGATTTACCGTCCATCTATTCGAATGTGGTGAAGGTGATCATGTCCACTGCTTTGTATCTGCTCCACCGAAGTTGTCCATAACAGCAATCGTTAAGTATCTGAAGGGAATCACTGGAAGAAAACTGTTCGAACGTTTTCCGGAAATAAGAAACCAGCTATGGAAAGGAGAGC